>OGRT01000029.1_pt1 | contig 146338 bp, 118 predicted proteins | sample 1553581 | NCBI WGS metagenome assembly OGRT01 (sample SAMEA2580113, study PRJEB22360) | human gut metagenome | biome: human gut; feature: human-associated habitat; material: faeces | place: Denmark | collected 2008/2010
CCATAACTATTTCCATTAATTTACATAGAATTTCATGCAAATAAAAAAGAAAGAAGCTTAAAGCCTCTTTCTATATCAACTAAAATTCTAAACTCTTAGCTATAAAATCATTTAATTCTTCTATTTTAACTCTTTCCTGAGTCATGCTATCTCTATGTCTTATAGTAACACATCCATCATTTTCTGTTTCGAAGTCAACTGTAATACAGAATGGAGTACCAATTTCATCTTGTCTTCTATATCTCTTTCCTATACTTCCTGTTTCATCATATTCTATGTTAAAGTTTTTAGCTAATAATGAATAAACTTCATCAGCTTTTTCTGAAAGCTTTTTAGATAATGGTAATACAGCAGCCTTATATGGAGCTAAAGCTGGGTGCAAGTGAAGCACTGTTCTAACATCTCCACCTTCTAACTCTTCTTCATCATATGCATCTATTAAGAATGCTAAAGTAACTCTATCAGCTCCTAATGATGGTTCTATAACATATGGTACATATTTTTCATTTGTTGTAGGATCCATGTATGTCATATCTGTTCCTGAATGTTCAGCATGCTTATTTAAGTCATAGTCAGTTCTATCTGCTATTCCCCATAGTTCTCCCCAACCAAATGGGAATAAGTATTCTATATCTGATGTAGCATTTGAATAGAATGATAATTCTTCTTGTCCGTGATCTCTAATTCTTAAGTTTTCTTTATTAACACCTAAGCTCATTAAGAAATTCCAGCAGTAATCTTTCCAGTATCCAAACCACTCTAAATCAGTTCCTGGCTTGCAGAAGAATTCTAATTCCATTTGTTCGAATTCTCTTGTTCTAAATGTAAAGTTACCTGGTGTTATTTCATTTCTGAAAGATTTACCTATTTGAGCTATACCAAATGGTACTTTCTTTCTTGAAGATCTTTGAACATTTTTAAAGTTTACAAATATACCTTGAGCTGTTTCTGGTCTTAAGTATATTTCACTTGAAGAATCTTCAGTTATACCTTGGAATGTTTTAAACATTAAGTTGAACTTTCTTATCTCAGTATAGTTTAATTTACCACACTTAGGACATACTATGTTATTGTTAGTTATATAATCCATTAATTGTTCATTTGTCCATCCATCTGCTGAAGCAACTTCTGCACCATTTTCAGTCATATGATCTTCAACTAACTTATCTGCTCTAAATCTAGCTTTACATTCTTTACAATCCATTAATGGATCTGAGAAGTTACCAAGATGTCCTGATGCAACCCATGTCTGAGGGTTCATTAAGATTGCAGCATCAATTCCTACATTATATGGACTTTCCTGAATAAACTTCTTCCACCATGCTTTCTTTACATTGTTCTTAAGTTCTACACCAAGGTTTCCATAGTCCCATGTATTAGCAAGTCCTCCATAAATTTCTGAACCGCTGTATACAAATCCACGTACCTTGGCAAGGTTAACGATTTTCTCCATTGATAATTTCATAATAGCCTTTACCTCTTCAAATTTTTGTATTATTATAATATTGTATCTTGTAATAAGTAATTTTTCAAGGTATATTTCAAAAGCATCACACTTGAAAATATATCAAATATACTGAATGAATATTACTTTTTATATTTTTTTATATTATAATACTTAATGTTATTATATGAGATATGAAGAAAGGGAATTTATAACCATGTATCAAATTGACTATACCAATGTTGGTAAAAGAATGAAAACTCTGCGTAAGCAGGCAGGGTACACTCAAGAACAGATCGCTGATGCACTCGATGTAACAGTTGCATTCATCAGCAACATTGAAAATGACCGCGTAAAGATGAACCTTCGTGTACTATCTTATTACGCAAAACTTCTGAATGTATCTATTGATTATCTTCTTCGTCCAGAATCAGATGAGAATGGTGAAAAAGATGATGTACTGAACAAAGAAATTCTTCGTCTATTGGAAAAACTCTCTACCGACGACAAAGAAAAATTTGTTAAAGTTCTTCGCATTTTATGCAAATAGATTACATATCTCAGATATAAAAAGAGCCGTATGACCGGCTCTTTTTTTATTCACTCTTTTTCGTTAAAATCTGATCTTATAAAAATGACAAAGATTTAAATTCATGATTCACATGATAACGCATATATTCGCGAATGATCTTTTTTAATTCCCATAAAACATCCGCACTGACTTTAAAGGTATAAAGCCTCTCGATCGAACTGTAAAGAATGTACTGAAGTGTATATAATGTTGCAGGACTTACTTTCACTTTCCCATGTTCACATTTGTTACATACCACTCCACTTTCTCTTGCATCAAACCAGATCAGATCTTCCCTGCTCCCACATTTTACACATCTGGATGCTTCGATTCCGATTCCATATAATGCAAGGATCTTAATCTCATAAATACAGCGGACCAATTCAATATCAATCGTCTTTTTTTCTAATGCACGCAGTGTCTGATAGAGTAATTTTAAGATCTCTAACTCATCGTTATTCTCCCTTGTCAGGTAGGATGCAAGTTCACAAAAATAACTCGCATAATAAATGAGATCCAGGTCTTTTTTCAGAGTATCAAAATAATTCTCAACCCCTGCCCACATCAGATTAAAAGAATTTTTTCCCTCATATAAAGAAAACTCTCCAAACGTAAATGGCTGACAGGCTGCCGCATACTGACTGGTTGCTTTTTTAGCACCTCTTGCAAATGCCGAGATCCTTCCACGTTCTTTTGTAAGAAGCACGATCCGCTTATCATACTCCCCAATATTGCCAGCCTGTAAGACCATTCCCGTCACTTTGATCTCTTGTGACATCTTTATACTTCTTTCTTATCATATCCATAGTTCTTAAGCAGCATATCGCTGTCTCTCCAGTCTTTCTTGACTTTAACCCATAACTGAAGATTTACTTTCATATCCAGAAGATTTTCCATCTCGATCCTTGCCTGTGTACCGATCTTCTTAAGCATAGATCCCTGCTTTCCGATAATGATCCCTTTATGAGAATCTCTCTCGCATACGATCGTTGCATCGATGTCCACGATATGTCCATGACGTCTGACTTTCATCGCATCAATGACAACAGCGATCCCATGCGGGATCTCCTGACTTAACAGACGAAGAGCTTTCTCACGGATCAATTCCGCACAGATTTGTCTCTCTGGCTGATCTGTGATCGTATCTTCATCAAAGTACATTGGACCTTCATCTAAATATTTGTAAATACTGTCGATGACATCATCCGTATTCTTGCCTTTCAATGCAGATACCGGGATGATCTCTGCAAATTCACATACATCTTTGTATGTATCAATCGCTTCTAAGATGTCTTTTTCTTCTACTGTATCAATCTTGTTGATGACTAAAATGATCGGTGTTTTGATCTTAGATAACTGTTCAATGATATATTTTTCACCACCACCGATGAACGTACTTGGTTCTACTAACCAAAGTACGACATCGACTTCATTTAATGTGCGTTCTGCAACTTGTAACATATAGTTTCCAAGTTTATTTTTCGCCTTGTTGATCCCTGGTGTATCAAGGAAGATGATCTGCCCTCTTTCATCGGTGTACACTGTCTGGATACGATTTCTTGTTGTCTGCGGTTTGCTTGATGTAATCGCGATCTTCTGTCCGATCAGACGGTTCATTAATGTTGACTTTCCAACGTTTGGTCGTCCGATAAATGTTACAAAACCGGATTTAAATTCATTTGCCATAAATTGTCCTTTCCCTGTTTTCTCTATAGTACATGTTTTACTTCATCAAAATATTCTTTATTCTGATCGATCTTCTCTTCATTTCCAATACAGCAGCGGTTTCCTGCTTCTACTACTGCTTTAACGATCGGTGCTAACGCTCTGATATCTTCCTGTGTACAGGATAATACCTGATCTCTAACCTTCTGAAGATCAGCTTCTGTCTTGTCTAAGAAATATGCATGAAAACTTCTTGCCCCCATATCAACAGCTTCCATTGGCATATCCATGCTTCCGATCGTTCCAATGATATATTTCTTCATATCACGATCATCTGCATCAAAATCTACCACATAATCTGCTGCCTCGTCGTATACTTTATAAGATTCAGAAAGGTTTGGATCACGGTATGTCACAAACATAGAATCTCCCTGATCTGAGAAACTGCACATGCATCCATACGCACCACCTTTGACACGGATCTGAATCCACAGATATTCATAGGAGAAGATCATCTGAAGCACTTTTAACGCTCCTGTATACTCAAGTCCTGCATCCTTAAAGTTTCCAGCGCATGCCACATACTGAACACCACCTGCAGTTGCAAATCCTTCATTGCTCTTTGTGCATGTAACTTTGACTTTCTCACCTTGTTTCTGGTCTTCATATAATCCTTCGATAAAGCTTTCCACTTCTGCCTTCATGAACTCAGGTGCTTCTTCTTTTCCTGTATAACTGATCGTCATATTTTGTTTTTCAAAGATCATTTTTACAGCTTCTTTTAAACCATTGACGATATTGTCATATTCTTCATCGAAATCTTCATACCATTTCTTCACAGTCTCATACATCGTGATCCCCTGAATTGCTTCACGGTATGCTGCATATTCTGAGAAATAAGACATTGCACGGTTTGCCGCACTCTTGTGTCCTGTCTCTGTCAATGTGATCTTAAGGTTTGTATAAATCTGTCCGATGATCTCTTTTAGTCGTTTCTTATGATCTAATTTGCTTTCAAATGCCACTTCTTTTAATAGATCAAATGCTTTTTCGATATTAGAATAGAAGCATTTTGTCTTTAAGATAAACATTGGAAGAAATTCATGCACATCCGTTGGCATAACATCCATTGTTGCGCTGATGCCACCTGTCTCAATGCTGATCTCGTTTCCTAATTCCTGATAACTATAGTGTGTTGTATCAACGATCGTTAAGATCTCTGCTAAAAATGATGCATATGGCACGAGATCCATTGGCACATGACTCATATCAAATGCAAGCTTGACGTAAGCGATCTTGTTTGTAAAATACTGATGCCATAATACTTTCACACCACCAAGTTCAGATTCCACATTGGATAATGGTTTGACATCTTTTCTGATATCTTCAATGTCGATCACTGGAATCTTCTCTAATTCTTCTTTTGTAGATGCTTCTTCCTGTGATGCTTTTAACTGTTTCGTCTCTTCGACTAATTTCTTTACTTCTTCTTCGGATAAAGAATCTTTGTAAGCCTTTAATTTATCCACTTCTTCCTGATCTTTGATCTTCTGTAAGCCTTTCTTTGGCTTCATCACCACGATCGTTTTATGGTTATTATCGATCAGATATTCTTTGATCAGATTCTCAAAATAGCCATTCTCGATCTCTTCTCTTAACTGTTTGAAGATCTCATTTGTCTTGATATGGATAAATGGTTTCTCATCGTCATATAACCAGCTGTCGTACATCTGAAGTCCATACATCAATCCCTTTGGAAAACGTCCAAAGTTTGCTTCTCTGTATTTGAATTCATAGTAATTAAATGCTGCTAAAAGATTTCTTCTTGGAATTCCTTCTTTTGCGATCTTGGCTAAGTTCTTTTCTAAAATCTTAACAAATTCATCTTCCTGATCATCCCTTGCTTCCTGTGCGATCACAGAAAATACTGGCTGCATGATCCCATTATCATAAGAACTTTGAATATCTTTTCCAATCTGTGCATCCATCAAAGCTTTCTTCACTGGTGCTCCAGGTGCATCGAATAATACTCTGTTTAAGATTTCAAATCCTAAGTAAAGTTTTGCATCCAAGCTGTCTCCGATCACTGCATTGTAGGATAAATAAGTCTTTTCTTCTTCGGAGTCATTCTCCCCGACTGGATAATATTCTTCCACTCGTTTTACTTCTGTAAATGGTTCTTGTTTCTCCCATGATGAATCGATCTGTTTCTTATCGAAATCTTTTAAATAATGTTCATCGATAAATGTCAGGTATTCATCAACATCCATATCTCCATACAGATAAATATAGCTGTTGGATGGATGGTAATAAGTCTTGTGGAAATCAAGGAACATCTCATAAGTTAAATCTGGGATTGCCTTTGGATCTCCGCCTGATTCAAATCCATATGGTGTGTCTTCCAATAAAGACTTCTGAATGATACGTGCAAGCTGCTGGTCTGGAGATGAAAATACTCCTTTCATCTCGTTAAACACAACTCCATTATACGTCAGAGGAGCATCTTCGTTTAACAGATCATAATGCCATCCTTCCTGCTTTAGGATCTCTGGCTTCTTATAGATATTGGGATAAAATACAGCATCCAGATAAACATGCACCAGGTTAAAGAAATCTTTATCATTCTGGCTTGCAACCGGATAAACAGTCTTATCTGGATAAGTCATTGCATTTAAAAATGTATTCAGTGATCCTTTGACCAATTCCACAAATGGATCCTTCATTGGGAACTCTCTTGATCCGCAAAGTACAGAATGCTCTAAGATATGAGGAACTCCTGTATCATCTTTTGGTGGTGTACGGAATCCGATCTGGAATACCTTGTTATCATCTTCATTGGAGATCACAACCACTCTGGCTCCCGTCTTATCATGCTTTAAAATATATCCTGTTCCATTTAATTCTTCAATAGATTCTTGTTTGATGATCGTATATTTATTATTCATAAACCTTTAACAAAATCTCCTTTTTTCTATTCATTGATATCCTTTATGCTACTACAAATGGAACAGATTGAAAAGGGGGTCGGTTTGATTTTTGCATAAAAATACGGCACCGAAAGCTTATTCTCATGCTTTCGATGCCGCATTGATATTTTTTATCGTTTGATCGATCTTACTTTGGAAAAACTGCTGTATCTGTACTTGCCGGATACTTTTTTCATTGTGCGGACCTTAAAATAATATTTCTTTCCTTTTTTTAGTTTTCCTTTGGTATAAGATGATTTCTTAGAGGAAAGTGTTGCGATCTTTTTATATCCTGATTTCTTCTTTGTGGACATATAGATCTGGTATCCACTGACTCCTGAAACCTTCTTATATGTGATCTTGACCGCTTTCTTTCCACTCTTCCTTAAGCTCTTGATCGTTGTTGCTTTGGGTTTAACAACAACTGTTTTCTTTGCTGAACTGTATCCTGCATAAGTCCAGTTTCCGATCTTATAATTTAAATCAACTTTTTCTGAAATTCCAGGGATCACACCTTGTGTTGAATACTGCCACATATGATAACTTCCCTGATATGTACATTTGTTACTATGTTGTGCAATCCATTTTGGGTAATCAGAAAATACAGATGCTGTCAGTTTCGTTTCAAATAAGTATTTGTTACTGTAAACTGCGACATTTTTATATCCATAAGATTCCATCGTATTCAAAAATGTTTTTGCAATATTTCCGATCTGTGTGCTGCTTAACTGATTTAACATATCAGCTTCCATATCATAATAAATCGGATATGTTAAATTCTTTCCCTGTAAAAGTCTGACAACATGTTCTGCTTCGCTTTTTGCTTTCGCTGTTGTATCAGCTCCAGAATACAGGTAAGTTCCATAAGGGATCCCCAGTCTCTCACATTCACTGGAATTGTAGTCCCAATACTTATCATCTTTATCTGTTTGATTTACACCATATCCACATCGGATGATCGCATAATCTGCCAAAGCACTGTTCTTTACCTGTTCCCAATCGATCTTGCCCTGATGCGAACTTACATCAATTCCCTGCTGTGTTGCATTGGCTGGTTTCTCTGCACCCCAGACTTTGCATGTTGTCTGAAATATCATAAACACGCTGATCAGCAATAAGAGTACCCCAACAACCAATCCAGTAAACATTCCTAGTTTTTCACTTCTCTTCATTTTCATCTCTGCCTCCTAAGTATGATCGTTTCCTTATTTTTTCTTCCACATTTATCATATCATATTTTTTTCGGCAGAAAGTGAACATTTTCTTAATTTTTCTGTAAATTTATACACATCCCATCTTGATCATCTCTCTTTTCAGGCGTTTGATGATCTTTTTCTCCAGTCTTGATATGTAAGATTGTGAAATTCCAAGCATATCAGCGACTTCTTTCTGTGTTTTTTCTTTTCCTTCTTTTTGATTGATCCCAAACCTTAATTCAATGATCATTTTCTCGCGGTCCGTAAGGATCGTCATGGCTCTTGTCAGAAGTTTCTTATCTACTTCATGTTCTAAGTCCTTGTAAATGATATCTTCATCGGTTCCAAGGATATCGGATAATAATAATTCATTTCCATCCCAGTCTACATTTAATGGCTCATCGATGGAAACTTCCATTTTTGTCTTGTTATTTCTTCTTAAATACATCAAAATTTCATTTTCGATACATCTGGATGCATAAGTCGCAAGTTTGATCTTCTTTGCCGGGTTAAATGTATTGATCGCTTTGATCAGACCGATCGTACCAATCGAAATCAGATCTTCCACACCGATTCCCGTGTTGTCAAATTTCTTTGCTATGTATACAACCAATCGTAGATTTCTCTCGATCAGCATGCTTCTTGCCGTTTCTTCATTGACAGTTCCTAACATATGGATCATTTTCTGCTCCTCCGCTGTATCAAGCGGTGCTGGAAGTATCTCCGTTCCCCCAATATAATGAATCTCATTTCCTCTTCCAAAAAATGTCCTTCTTCCACTTACCAAGCTCAACTTTAACACAATCATTACCTCCCATTTTTGATCAGATCCGGATGTAGTAACATTTCGTAAGCTCCCCATTTGGAAAGGGATACTTTGGATATGGCGATCACTGCCTTTTTGTGTTCTATTATCCGGTCCTCTTTCGTGATTTTCATATCATTTGCCATCACTGCCGGCATCATCCCATGTTCCCTTCCAACACTTTGATATGGAATCATGCGGATGCCCTCTGCTTCCTGCTTTTCTATCATCTTGAACAACGGCTCATGAAAATACTTCAAAAATGTTTCTTCTTCCAGAATACATACTGGCATTTGACTGACTGGTTCATATAAGAAATTTCCTGTATCCAAGAATGCACAAACCTCTAATTTCTTATGCAGGATCTTAAATTCCACTTGATAAAAAGATTCTTTGTCGTGATTCATATCTTTTACGGCTGATACATACAAATACCTTACAAGCATGCAGCTGGCTGTCGCAAGGATCAGCCACGGCAGAATGATCTGGCTTTTTATCATTGTAAAGATTCCACCAGTAAATAAACTCAACACCAGAAGATACACGCTGTATTTCCATGCTTTTTTCATTGGAAATGCACAAGATATCTTTACCGTCATAACAATGGAAATGATCATCAATCCCAATTTCAGTCCATGATCTTCGTCATAAAGCTGAAGTATAAGACATCCTGAAAAACTTCCAAAGATGGATGCGGCAAATATTTTATAAAATTTCATCTTTTTATGTATGATCCATTCCAGTAATTTTAGCTGGAACGCGATCATGATCCATTGTTCCAAAAACATTTCGATGAAATACATAATGCAATTATAGAAAATTTCTAAAAAATATTTTGTCATACCATGACGGTAACGCCCTGCAAGTTTTTACAGTTTCTGACGAAAACTTTCTTCTGTCTGCATCATCTGATAAAATAGAAGTTGAAATTTGTAGAAAAATACGATAAGAAAGGAAATTTTGAAATGACTCATGTGATTCATGAAATCCCTCCCGTATATGATGACCGATCAAAGATCCTGATCCTTGGTTCTTTTCCTTCTGTAAAGTCTAGAGAGGGACAGTTTTTTTATCATCATAAGCAAAACCGTTTCTGGAAGGTTCTTGCTGCAGTCTTTGAGGATACTCTGCCTGAAACGATCGAGGAGAAAAAAGAGTTTTTATTAAGACACAACATTGCCATCTGGGATGTGATCGCTTCCTGCGATATTGAAGGTTCCAGCGACAGCAGTATTAAAAATGCAGTGCCAAATGATTTTTCATTCATTTTAAAAACAGCCCCAATTCGCCAGATTTATACCAACGGTGGGACTGCTTATAAACTTTATCATAAATATTGTGAAAAAGTGACTGGATTTGAAGCTGTGAAACTGCCTTCCACAAGCCCTGCGAATGCTTCTTATTCATTAGAACGGCTGATACGTCAGTGGAATCAGATTTCAAATACCTGACCTGCACCTGTGATATCTCTGACGATATTCTTCCATCTGCGCCCATCTTCACAGTTTAAATAATGATGGTTGATCTTGTAATGCTCAAAGCAATGCATTGGGAATACAACTTTACTGTCCGTATGTTCTAAGAAATAATTCATTCCCCAGCAATACTTATCTTCCTGTCTTGGATCAAGGAGCATAAATGCAAGATCGATCTTCTTTCCTTCCAGATATTTCATCTCATCCTGAAAGGTCTTCTTGTAATATTCATTATCTTCCTCTGGTTCTCCATTCCAATGCCACCAGTTAAGATCCCCTGCATGGTAGATTGTCTTTCCTTCCACTTTCACAAGAAATGCTACTCCCATGTCATTTGATCTTAAAGTTTCTATTTCGATTCCAGCAACTTCCTTTTTTTCATGTGCTTTCATAACGACTGCATCTTCGTTATCTTTGATATCATCAGAAAGAATATAATGAATATCTTTATACTGTTCTTTTAGTTTCCAGATTGCTGGATCATAATGATCGGCATGGCTGTGTGATGCAAAGACATAGAGAGTCTTACTGCCGTCAAATGACGGGATTTCTCCCTGATAGTAATCAAACAGCAGAACATTTTGTTCCATCTCAACCATAAAACCACTATGTTCAATAAATGTTACTTTCATTTCTGGTTATCCTCCAAAATCTTTTCCTTCATCTGCGGATCAAACTGTTCCTGTTTTAACATCTCAATCTCATATTTGTATGGCGGATAGGATTTCTTGCTGTCTTCCGCTTTAATGTATGGTGTTTCTAAAATCTTAGGTACCTGTTCGAAGTCTTTGTGATGTACGATGTGGTTTAACGTCTCAAATCCGATCGTTCCAAATCCAAGATTTTCATGACGGTCTTTTCCTGCACCGATCACATTCTTACTGTCATTGATATGAAAGACTGCGATCTGGTCTTTGCCGATCGTCTTATCAAACTGGTCAATGACATTTTCAAATCCTTCTCCAGACAGATCTAAGCCGCTGTCGCTCACATGACAAGTATCGAAGCAGACTCTTAATTTCTCTGGATATTTTACACCATCATAGATTCTTTTTAGTTCTTCAAACTCACGCCCGATCTCGCTTCCTTTTCCTGCCATTGTCTCCAGTGCGATATGAACCGGCATATCCTGATACATGACCTGATTTAATCCTTCGATGATACGATCAATTCCTTTGTCAACACCAGCTCCAACATGAGAACCTGGATGCAGGACCAACGTATGACTTCCCATAGCTTTGGTACGTTCTACTTCAACTTCTAAGAATTCCACTGCTAACTCAAACGTCTCAGGTTTCGTCGTATTCGCAAGATTGATGATATATGGTGCATGAACAACAAACGTTTCCATTCCATGTTCTTTCATTAATTTCGTTCCATCTTCAATTCTTAATTCCTCAATCTTTTTTCTTCTTGTATTCTGTGGTGCACCAGTGTACACCATAAAAGTATTCGCTCCATAAGATAATGCTTCTTTGACAGATCCTAGAAACATGTCCTTTCCTTTCATCCCTACATGAGAACCAATCAGCATAATTTTCCCTCCGATTAAAAATTTTTCTTCTTTTTTGTGTGTCATTCTGTTGCAGATTATACCGAAAATATGCTGTAAAATCCATATTTTGATACTTAATTTAATTTTTTTGAACTTTTTTTCGTTTTTTTATTGACACAAGTTCCATATAGTGATATCATAACGGTGTTGCGCAGTTGTGGCGGAATTGGCATACGCGCTAGACTAAGGATCTAGTCCGGGTTAACTGGGTAGGGGTTCAAGTCCCCTCAACTGCACTTAAGCCGATGTGGCGGAATTGGCAGACGCGCTGTGTTCAGGTCGCAGTGAGCTTACGTTCGTGCGAGTTCGAATCTCGCCATCGGCATACCGAAGTTTGTGACTTCGGTTTTTTTATTTCATACAATAACTACAAAAAGGAGTCCTCAGACTCCTTTTTTCTTTCGACTCTTTAATAAATTATCTGCTAAGGTTGATACAGTATTCACAATAATCTCCTGCTCTACCGTCTCACATTGTTCCATGATCAGATCCATCTTCTTGCTGTAAAAATATTTTTTCTGTTTCTTGCTGTAACTGTCCACCAACAGTTCATCTATGGTAACACCTAGTGCATCTGCGATCAGCTTAAGTGCTGGCAGCGAAACGCTTACTGAAGCCGTCTCCACATTTGACATATGACTTAATGAAATATCTGCCATCTCGGCAAGTTGTTCCTGTGTTATATTTTCTTTTTTACGATATTCTTTAATTTTCGCTCCCAGAGCTTTATAATTAATGGGCTTCATAGCTCTCCACACTCCTTATATACTCTGATTTTATTATGAATCATTTTTTCAAATAACCGCCTGTGGCAATAGTTTCTATTGTAATGGACCGCTGGCCTTATTTCTGTTATGATAAAACCAACTAATATATTGTTATCATTTATAAATAGGAGGTTTTTATGCATCTATTCATGAAATTTATTTTAGCACCTGTTCTTTTTGTTCTATCTGTTTTTGTGATCATACAAACTTATAGAAAATATAAGATCAAACATCTTTTGAAAAAATGGGAAAAGAAATATCACCCATTTCCATTGAAAAAGGAAGCCTGAGATTTAGGCTTCCTTTTTTTGATATGATGATTTGTTTGTATATTCTTGAAAACATTTCATCTTTTTATTTCTTAACACTATCGCTGCTGCACTAAAGCATGCAGAAGATTGTATTGATTAAATTCAGATCTCGCTCATGATCCTCTGCGTGATCTCATTCGCTTTTTCATAAATGCGAGCCGCATCTGTTCCAATAAAGAATTCGCCATCTTCATACAGAATCTTTCCTGCAACCATTGTCATCTTGACATTCTGCTTACTTCCACTGTATACCAGATTCTTTCTGATATTGTGGATTGGCTGCATATTTGGCTGATGCAGGTCGATCATTATAAGATCTGCCTGCTTTCCTTTGACTAACACATCACAGTCTGAAAGATTCATTGCTTTTGCACCGCCTGTTGTTGCCATCTTTAATACCTCTGCTGCATCAACTGCACTCGCATCATTTTCCCGATATTTGGCAAGTGCTGTAACAAGAAACATCTCGCGAAACATATCAAGACAGTTATTGCTTGCAGGTCCATCCGTTCCGATTGCCAGATCAATATTTCGTTTTAACATCTCCTCGATCGGAGCGATCCCGCTTGCTAATTTTAGATTCGAGGCTGGGTTGGTGATCACAGAAATCTGATGTCTCTTTACGACATCAAGATCTTCTTCGCTCATATGAACACAGTGGTACAACCCTCCTCCATATTCAAACAGCCCTAGCTGTTCCATATATACCGTTGGTGTCATACCTGTTCTCTCGACGCACTGTACCACTTCTGAGGCACTTTCTGAATTGTGGGTATAGATAGGTGCATGGTACTTCTTAGAAAGCTCTGAGATGCCTTCTAAGATTTCTCTCTTGGTTGTATATTCTGCATGGAACCCCAGTTCATAACTGGTAAGTCCATCTTCTTTATGGTACTTCTCATACCAATTCTCTACTTCTTTCACAGACTGGGTAAAATCATTCACTGCTCCAATAACAGTTGTCCGAAAACCACAATCCTCAGATGCCTGGATCATCGTATCTGGTGTCAGATACATATCCGCATTGGCGGTGATCCCGCTTGTTAAATATTCCATGATGGCAAGTTTGGATAAATGATAGATATCATCCGGTGTTAACTTGGCTTCATATGGGAACACCTGATCATTTAACCAGGAAAGCAGCGGCATATCATCTGCATGAGATCTTAAAAATGTCATCGCAGAATGTGTATGGGCATTCTTAAATCCAGGCATGATCAGATTGCCTTTTGCATCAATCTGTCTCTCCCATGCGATCTTTGCCGCTTCTTCTTTATTCTCCGGTCCGACATACTGTATTTTATGATCTGAGATCCAAATCTCTCCATCAAAGATCTCTTGATCTTCCTGCATGGTTAAAATTCTTGCATGGTAGATTCTTATCATTTGATCACCTCTTATTTCTTCAGACTCTTCCCCATTCTACAGATGCATTCTGTTACTAGTTTCTGGAATTTTGGAGCTGCACGATCTGCACTTTGCTGAACTTCTTCGTGTGTCAGTGGTTTCTTACTGATTCCGGCAGCAGGATTCGCAATACACGAAATTCCACAGATCTTCATTCCCATATGATTTGCCGCGATCGCCTCACAGGCAGTACTCATTCCAACCGCATCTGCACCGATGGCTTTACACATCCTGATTTCTGCCGGAGATTCAAAATTAGGACCTGGAAGCTGGATATAAGTTCCTTCTTTAAGATCAATCTGCAGATGATCCGCACTTTTTCTGATCACTTCTTGTAATTCTTCATCATAAATATGACTCATATCCGGAAATCTTTCTCCAAATTCTTCGATATTCGGCCCAATTAATGGAGATGGTACAAAACTTGCGATCTGATCCGTGATCATCATAAAGTCACCCGCTTCAAATCCACGATGAATCCCACCGGATGCATTTGTCAAAAACAAGATCTCTGCTCCCATCATCTTCATCAGTCGAATCGGCAGTACAACATCACTCATGGAATATCCTTCATAATAGTGAACTCGTCCTTCCATGATCATTACTGGAATATCTTCTACGTAACCAAGTACAAATCTTCCTTTATGTCCCTGTACTGTAGAAACTGGAAATCCTTTGATCTCATGGTAATCGATCACAGTCTCAATCTTGATCTTCTCCGCATAATCTCCAAGACCGGAACCTAAGACCAATGCGATCTGTGGTTTAAACTCTGTCATTTCATTTACTTGTTTATAACATTCATTTACTTTATCATATATTTTATTCATATTATTGATCTCCTTCCTGCCAGTTCTTTTTCTTACATTATGACACATTTTTGTACAAAATGAAATGCATTCCACACACATCCTATTGTTTACAAAAATTATAGTTCCCATTTCTTGCTTTCCATTCATTTGCAAGTTATACTTAAAGAAACCCCAATTTCCCTACAACAAGGAGTACTAATATGAAGTTAGCAATCGTTGATGATAATAAATTAGAACAGGAGCTCATTTTCAACACTCTTCGTACTTATGAACATGAAAGAAACATCTCCATTGATATTTCTTCTTATAGCGATGGTAATTCTTTTTTGAATACCTATGTCCCTGGAGATTTTGATCTGATCTTTATGGATATTTATCTAAATGAACTGAACGGGATCGATATTGTACGCAAGATCCGTCAGATGGATTCCAAAGTGATGATCGTATTCTTAACAACAAGTAAAGAATACATTTTTGAAGCTGCCCCTTTTCATTTTTTTGATTATATTTTAAAGCCTTTTGAATCCACACAGATCTTTCATGTACTTGATGATGCTTTAGCGCTTCTTCCTGAGCAGGAAGCTGAATTATCTTTTGAATATCGTTCTTTTGATGTTCATTTTCCATTATCAAAGATTCAATATATTTACTCAAATAATCATGAGGTGATCATTCATACAACGAATGGAACACATGCTTTCCGGCTTCCTTTTTATTCTGTCACAGATCATCTGGATGATTCAAGATTTCTTCAGTGCAACCGTGGAATCATGTTGAATATGGACTATATTAAGACGATGGAATCCGATTACTTCGAAATGACAGATTCAAAGTGTTTTCCGATCAAAACGAAAGGACGCAAGCAAATCCGAGAGCAATATATCAAATACCAGTTTTTGAAACTTGAGGAGGCATGATCTTTTATGACTTTTTATGATATTTTTACATATTTATGTACATTTACAATCATCATTCCACTGGCAGTTTTTTGCCTGTTTCCAGTAATCGATCATCTAAAGACTCCGATCCGCCATCTGCTGATCAAGATCAGCCTTGTTTTTGTATGCTATTTTGTTCTATTGATCATTCCGTATATGATCTTTCAACAGGATCTGGGCAATATTCTTGTATTCCTTGCTGTGCCTGTGTTCTTTTATCTATTTCAAAAAGAAACGAACCTGATGCTTCCTGCATCTCTCTTTGTTATGCTGACTGCATGTTGTCTTGGTTCTCTTTCTTATGTTATCTATCATACATTCGGTGTCATCTTTCATCCACATGGACAAAGTACAGAATTTTATCCAGAATCCATGATCGCACAACTGATCTTTCTGGTTTTCGCCGATATCATCTTATATAAACCTGCCAGAAAATATCTCGGCTGGATGGTTACGAATTTCCACAATGCCTTTGTCTGGCGAATTGCGTGTATTTTCCCATGCTGTTTTACTTTTCTCGTTTTTACTTATATTCCACACAATTATTATGATATTTATACCTATCATGATCTACATGTTTACTTTTCCATGATGCTCACTTTACTGGTCTTTGTATTTCTTTTATATGTCTTATTTTATACTATCATCCACAGTTATGTAGAAAATCAGTACATATTGGAAGAACAAAAGATTCTGGAGATTCAGGCAAAAGAATACTCCAGCTTTCCCAACATGTACAGGAGACAAGAGAAATCCGCCATGATTTTCGTCATCAGATCACTGTTATCTCTGGATTGTTAAATCAAGGAAATTATGAAGAATTAAAGGAGTATCTGTCCCAATATGAATCATCTATTTCTTTACAGACTAAGATCTACTGCCGTCAGCCCGCTGTAAATGCCATTTTATCGCATTATGATCTTTTATGTGCACAAGATAAGATCAAAACAAAATTTGCCGTTGATTTTCCAACGCTCTCTCCAATCTCTTCCGTTGATTTTTGTATTGTTCTTGGAAATCTTTTAGAAAATGCTTACCTTGAATGTAAGACATTACAGAAGTATGAGAAATTCATCCATCTCAAAGCCAGACAGACTTCTCCTGGTGCTTTTGTTCTGCTCATCGAGAACCCTTATGAGCATGAGATCAAAAAAACAGACAGTGGCTTCTTCTTATCCTCTCGCCGCAAAAACTGCGTCGGTACAGGTCTTAAATCAGTCACTGCCATATGTAAAAAATACGATGGCCATCTGTCTATTGAGACTGATAACCACCGCTTTAAAGTCAAGATGTTTTTACAATGTTAATTCTATTGATTAAGCTAATTTTTCTTTTGCTACGTCAACTAAAGCTTTGAATGCTTCTGGTTCGCTGATCGCCATCTCAGATAACATTTTTCTGTTGATGTCAACACCAGCTAATTTTAATCCGTGCATGAATTTGCTGTAAGAAAGTCCGTTCATTCTTGTAGCAGCGTTGATACGTGCGATCCATAACTGTCTGAACTGACGTTTTCTCTGTTTTCTTCCTGCGTAAGAACTTGTTAAAGCTCTCATAACAGACTGTTTTGCTACTCTATACTGTTTAGATCTAGCTCCTCTATATCCTTTAGCCAGTTTTAATACTCTATTGTGTTTTTTCTTTGCGTTCATTCCGCCTTTGATTCTTGCCATTGCTTACATTTCCTCCTTAACGATCCATCTTACAGATATGGTAAAATCTTCTTCATGTTCTTTTCATTTGTTGCATCTGTCATTGCAGCTTTTCTTAAATTTCTCTTTCTCTTAGGAGATTTCTTTGTTAAGATATGGCTTTTGTATGCCTTATTTCTTTTTAATTTTCCTGTTCCTGTCTTTTTAAATCTTTTTGCAGCTGCTCTACATGTCTTCATTTTTGGCATGGTTATTTCCTCCTTAATCCTGCTTGTATCTACTCATATTTGAATATCTTAAACTCCTAGTTGTTCTTTGGAGCTAAAAACATTGTCATGCTTCTTCCTTCAAACTTTGGTTTCTTATCGATGGTGGCTACATCTTCTAATGCTTTCGCAAAATCATCTAAGATATACTTACTTGCATTCACATGAGCAAGTTCTCTTCCTCTGAATCGAAGTGTGACTTTCACTCTCGCACCTTTTGCAAGGAATTTCTTTGCATGATTAATCTTTGTGTTTAAGTCGTTTGTGTCAATGTTTGGTGACATGCGGACTTCTTTCACATCGATGACTTTCTGTTTCTTCTTTGCCAGCTTTTCTTTTCTTGTCTGCTCGTATTTGTACTTACCGTAATCGATAATCTTACAAACCGGTGGTTTTGCCTTTGGTGAGATCTTGACAAGATCTAATCCTGCTTCATCTGCTAACTTCTGTGCTTCCCTTGCGGACATAACTCCAAGCTGCTCGCCATCATTCGCGATCAGACGTACTTCTTTATCTCTGATCTGTCCGTTAATCATTAAATCGCTAATAATTACACCTCCATGATAATTAAAAAAGTGGATAGTTATAAGACTATCCACATAAAATTCAAGCATGATCACGAAATATCATATTCTTAAATATTAACCCAAGTCACTTCCTAATCTATCATATGTGCTAAGGTGAGAGTGGATACTCTTCTTTGTTGTTTCTGTTGTTCTTCACAACTTTTGATATTATATCATGCTTTCATTTTTATTGTCAAGTATTTTTCTTATCTTTTTATTTTTCTACATTGAATGTCACTTTGTTATTCAACGCTTTATAAAATGTCAGCTGGTATCTCTGGGCATCCGCTAATACATCGTAATCTTCGCCAGTTTCAATGATCTTGAAATTAATGATGTTCGCCTTTCTCGCACTGTCTTTGCTCACTGCTACACCATTACGTTCGTCTGCAAATCCTTTGACATTCGCCAGCATATTAAATTCTGTTTTGATGCTATCCACTTTATAAGAATATTGTTTTCCTGTTTGACTTGTAAAATAGATTGTGACAGATTTCCAGTTTGGATTAAATGTAAATGTTGTCTTGCTTCCAGATGTTTCACTGCATACATCATCAAATCCATCATATACAAAAACATCAACATCTTTTGTGCAGATCTTTCCTGATCTTGCAGTGGTAGAAATCTGAATTCTGCTGTATCCGCCTTTTTTAGCTGCCACTTTTCCTTTGCTGTTAACCACTGCTACCTGTGGATTACTGCTCTTATAAGTCAGAGTTTTTGATGCCATCTGTTTTCCTCCAGGTAAAGCTGTTGCTTTGATCTGGGCAGTGTTTCCTGTCTTGTAGAAATTGATCGTCTGTGCAGATGAAAGTTTGATCCCTGTCGCTGCTTTTCTTACATATACAGTGATCTTCTTTGTTTTCACTCCAGAAGCTTTCATTGTGATCTTAGCAGTTCCGTATTTCTTTCCTTTGATCACACCCTTTTTATTTACTGTCGCTACAGATTTTTTGGATGTCTTATATGTGATCTTTTTCTTTTTCCCAACTGTTTTTGCATTTAATTTTAAAGTTTTTCCAACAAAAACCGTTGCCTTGCTTCCTGTTGATGTTTTGATATATGCTTTTTTGGCAGCTTTCGCATTTGTTGGCATGATCATACAGGAAACTGCAAGCAACATCAGCATCGTCATTATCTTTTTCTTCATGTTCCTGATCCTTCTTAAATAGAAAATTCTTTTATAGAAAAAGAATCCTGGAGGAAAGCTCCTCCAAGATTCCTTTATCACTCAGCAATTGATTATTTTGCTACATACTGTGTAATTGTTAAATCTTTTGCTTTGTCTGCTGGTAATTTTACTGTGTATTTACCATCTTTTGCTGTTGCTGAAGCAATAACTTTTCCAGCTGCATCTTTTACTACGATGTTTGTAGCGTTTTTGTCGCTTGTTACAACGTATTTAGCACTTGTAGCTGTTACTGTACCGTCTTTTGCTACTGTAACTTTGATGTTGTGGTTCTGACCTTTTTCAGATTTTGCTGCAACAGCGTATTCTGTATCAGATACTTTTGTAACTGTTGCTGTGTATTTTCCATCATAGTTAGATGTACCTTTGATCGTAGCTGTCTTTGTAGCACCTTTACCAGTAGCTGATAATACACCTAATGTAAAGTTTTCTTTGCTTTCCCATGCTTTGAATCCAGCTGCTGGATCAGCAATATATCCTAATGCTTCTTTAACCTGTGCTGCAGAGATCTCAACTGTCTGTTTTCCACGAGTTAAAACGTATTTGTCAGCATTAGCAACTAATCCTGTATATTCAGCTGTGTTATCTTTTACAACTGGTTTTACAGTTTCAGGTGTTACAACTTTTGCAGGTGCTGGAGCTGCTTTTACTGTTACTGTAAATTTAGCTTTCTTACCTTTTGCATCTTTACATGTTGCTGTAATTGTTACTTTACCAGCTTTCTTTGCAGTTACTTTACCTTTAGAAGTTACTGTAGCTACTTTCTTGTTGCTAGATTTGAATGTTACAGCTTTTGTAGAAGCTTTCTTTGGTGAGTAAGTTGGGTGAAGAGTGAATTTCTTTCCAGCTGTTACTGTTTTCTTTGTCCCCTCTTTGAATTTTAAAGTTTTAACAACTTTACCAACTGTAACCTTTGTTGTAGCCTTTGCTTTTTTGTTGTTTTTAGCAATTGCTGTGATTGTTACTGTACCTTTTTTCTTTGCACGGATGATACCATTCTTAGAAATAGTAGCAATCTTTTTGTTGCTTGTTTTGTACTTTAACTTATAAGTTTTAGCACTTTTTGGTGAGAATTTCAGGCGTGTCTTTGCATTCATCCAGTGTCCTGGTACACTAATCACATACCCTTTCTTCTTAAAAGATAATTTCTTTACCTTTTTTGTTGCTGCACTAACATTAGCTGTTTTTGGTGCTTCTGTTACTGCGACAAGCCCGAAAGCCATAACTGCGGATAATCCACAAGCTGCTGCTTTCTTGATGATTTTGTTACTCATACTTACATTCCTCCTTATTAAGTATTTGGATGATTTTTCTCCGTATCTGACTCACCGTAATATGAATATGAATATTTATACTCATAATTACCATAAGCACCGATACGCTCATCAACTTTATTTAATACAGCCCCAAGGATACGAACCTCGCCCCTCTTCAACTGCTTGATGACATCTTGAACGATCTTACGTTTGATCACTCCCTGCTCGATCACGATGACCGCTCCATCTGTATATTTACCGATGATCACAGCATCAATAACAACACCTAGCGGTGGTGCATCAATGATCACATAATCAAACATATCCCTAACATTCTCAATGAATTGTTCAAACTGCTCAGAATCCAAAATGCTTGTTGGATCTGGTGACAGCGGACCAGCTACTGTAATACAAAGTCCCTCAACTTCTGTCTCGTAGATGATATCCTCCACTTCTGCCTGTCCTGTCAGATAATGGCTTAATCCTTTATCGATTCCCTGTATATGATATCTGGCTGCCATTACTGATTTTCTTAAATCAGCATCCACCATCAGTATCTTCTTTCCACTTTCTGCAAGTGTTCTTGAAAGGCTCAGAGAAATAGAACTCTTTCCTTCATTCGGAACACTGCTTGTCATTGTGATCACTTTAATATCTTTTCCGCAGAAGGCTAAGTTCGTCTTTAACTGGTTTAGTCCTTCTACCATACGATAATCATTGATCTCTGGAAGATCCATTACTAATTTCTTCATCTTATTCCCTCGCCCTCTTTACTTTCTTTGTTCGCTTTGTAGTTCCCTTTACCAAAGGTAATTGCGCTAAAGTAATAATTCCAAGATATTTCTCAATATCTTCTTCTTTCAGGATCGTATCGTTCATCAGATACTGGATCACAATGGCTGCTGCCATCAATATAAATCCAAGAACTGCTCCAATCAATACGTTCTTCTTAAGACTTGGGCTGTCTGGTTTATCTGCCTTATATGCCTTTTCGATGATCGTTGGTGATTTCACGTCCATCTTCTCTGCAACTGTCTTCGCTGTTACTTCTGCAAGATCCTGTGTGATGCTCTGTGCAAGTGCTGCATCCTTATCTGTTATCGTAATCTGCATGATACGTGTATCAGATGGATTCTCCACCGTGATCTTCTTCTCTAATTCTTTATAATCCATATCAAGCTTCAGATCTGCGATCACCTGTTCAAGGACTGGTCTTGTCTTAACAATTACCATATAATCCTGTGTTAACTGAGTACCCATTGTAAGATCTGTAAGCTGTGAAAGTCCACCCTTTGAAACAACATAAAGCTGTGCTGTAGAAGAATAGATCGGTGTCATCGCAAACTTCGTGATCAATCCTGATGCACCTGCAAAGACGATTGCTGTCAACAAAATCCAAACGATCTTCTTCTTCAATGCCAAAAACAATTCCCTTAAATCAATCTCGATCTCATCATCATTCTCTAACTCGTACATAGATGTTTTTATCCCTTCTTTAATTAAATACTTTTCCCCTCAAGCATTCTCCTTGGATTCTCATAAAGAATCTGGTCCGCATGCTTCTTCCGTACAACTTCTGCTGCCGGTTTCATATTTGGTCTTCTTGTCCGGAAATCGTGACAATCCGTTCCAAGGAAATGAACCAGTCCTTCTTTCATAATCTTCTTACAAAAAGATGCTCGTTTATCAAAAATTCCTCCGATCAGGCTTTCCGCATTTATCTGAATATATGCACCTGTTTCGATCAGTTCGACAATCTTGTCTACATGTCCGAAAACTGCTTTGTATCGCTCTACATGCGCAAGGATCGGAATATATCCTGCATATACAAAATCCTGAACCGCGCGATATATATGCGAATAGGCATCTGATGTCGCAAACTCTACTAAAACATAACGGGTCCCATTCATCGTCAATGCTTTCCCTTGTTTCAGATCTGAAACTGTCCCTTGCTGATAATATAATTCGCTCCCAAGGTATAGCTGAATCTCTGGATAATACTTGTATGCCTTTTCTCTGATCGCCTCAAACTTCTCTCTCAATACTTCTGTATCCGGATGTCCAAACTTCGGACCGTAATGCGGAGTCAGTATTACCTGATCCACGCCTTGTTCCCGTTCTTCATCCAACAGTCCCATTGAATCATTGATGTCCTTTGCTCCATCATCAACTCCATATAATATATGTGTATGAATATCTATCAACGCCATAACAATCTCTTTTCTAAGTCTGATATTTATATTATTTTTGATAACTTAAGAAATATACTAATATAATATACCATCTTTATTCTCAAGTTACAATGCTTTTTCTTGTCAAAAAGAAATACAATTTATACTATTCTTTGCTGAACTCAACTAACTCTAATCCCTCATTACGATCAAGTACAAACTGGATTCCCCATTCATTCTTAAATAACAACAGTGGATTTCCTCGCATATCTTTGACTTTCTTAACTTCAGATACACCACGTAATTTGTTCATATCCGTGTTGCGGTCTTTGATCCAGCGGATTGCCTGATATGGCAATGGTTCTAAACGGATCTCGCAGTTGTATTCATTTTCCAGACGGTATTTTAAGACATCAAACTGAAGTGTTCCTACAACTCCGACGATGATCTCTGCAAATCCTGCTTCATGTTCCTGGAAGATCTGGATAGCACCTTCCTGTGCGATCTGTTCTACACCTTTCACAAACTGCTTACGCTTCATAGAATCTAACTGGATGACTCTTGCAAAATGTTCTGGTGCGAATGTTGGGATTCCTTCATATTCAAAGTCATCTTTTGGAAGGCAGACAGTGTCTCCGATAGAGAAGATTCCCGGGTCAAATACTCCGATGATATCTCCTGCATACGCCTCTTCTACGATCTTACGTTCCTGTGCCATGATCTGCTGTGGCTGGGAAAGCCTCATCTTTTTCTTACTCTGTACATGTTTTACTTCCATGTTCGCTTCGAATTTACCGGAACAGATTCTCATAAATGCAATTCTGTCACGGTGGTTTTTGTTCATATTTGCCTGAATCTTAAAGACAAACGCTGAAAAACCATTTTCCACAGGATCTACTTCTTCTCCCTTGGATGTTCTTGCAAGTGGTCTGTTTGTCATCTTCAGGAAATGCTCTAAGAATGGTTCTACACCAAAGTTTGTAAGTGCTGATCCAAAGAATACTGGAGATAGTTTTCCCTGATGTACTTTCTCCATATCAAGATCTGCTGCTGCACCATCTAACAATTCAATTTCTTCCATCAGATTCTCATAGAAATCTTCTCCGATCAGATCTGCTGCATTATCATCATCTGCTGAAATAATCGTTTCTTTTGCTTCTTTTGCACCACCTGTGGAGACTGCCTCGAATCGTAAGATATTTCTTGATGCACGCTCGTATACACCCTTAAATTCTTTTCCACATCCGATCGGCCAGTTGATCGGACATGTCTCGATCCCTAAGACTTTCTCGATATCGTCTAACAAATCGAAAGTATCCTTAGCTTCACGGTCCATCTTATTGATAAATGTAAAGATCGGGATATGTCTCATAACACAGACCTTAAATAACTTGATCGTCTGTGGTTCGACACCCTTGGAAGCATCGATCACCATGACGGCACAATCCGCTGCCATCAGTGTACGATACGTATCTTCTGAGAAATCCTCATGTCCTGGTGTATCAAGGATATTGATACATTTTCCTTCGTATTCAAACTGTAATACAGAAGAAGTGACAGAGATACCTCTTTCTTTTTCAATCTCCATCCAGTCAGATACTGCATGTTTGGAGTTTGCCTTTCCTTTCACAGACCCCGCTGTATTGATCGCTCCTCCATATAAAAGGAACTTCTCAGTCAACGTTGTCTTACCGGCATCCGGATGGGAAATGATCGCAAAGGTTCTTCTGCGGCCGATCTCCTGCTCAATGCTGTTTGCCATAATCTTTTTCCTCTTTTCTATTTTTATCTATTATTTTACATTTCTACGCATACTTAGTCATATTATCACACCACTTCTTAAATTTCTACTGATTCTTTATAAAAAATATGCTTTTAACTATTGCTTTTCCCAAGAAACACAAGTGTTTTTCGATGTTAATTCGTGGTATAATGATACTATATTAAATCTAGGAGGATATCTCATGAGCAATACAATCTTACGCAATGAAAATGTATCTGTCACTTTAAAATCTCTTGGTGGGGAACTGACTTCTATCAAAGATGCTTCTGGTACAGAATATCTCTGGCAAGGAAATCCTGACTTCTGGAGCGGACAGGCACCTGTCTTATTTCCGATCGTTGGATGTTTAAGAAATGGAACTGCAACCATCGGTGATTCTAAGACTTGTTCTTTTGGCCGTCATGGTCTTGCAAGAAAATTAGAATTTACTTTGGTTTCTTCTTCTGAAACTTGTGCTATTTATTCTTTGAAAGCGGATGATTCTACAAAAGAACAGTATCCTTATGATTTTGAACTCCAGATGATCTATGAATTAACGGATCATGGAGTGAAAGTCAGTCATAAGGTGATCAATCATGGGGACATCGTTATGCCTTACTGTATTGGTGGTCATCCTGCATTTAACTGTCCAGTGTATGAAGGGGAAAATTTTGAAGATTATATCGTGGAATTTGAACAACCGGAAACTGCTACCTGTGCACAGCTTACAGATGATGGTTTGATCAATAACAACGATCGTATTCCTGTTCTTGATCATGAAACTGTGATCCCTGTAAAACATTCTTTATTTTACAAGGACGCTTTGATCTTTGATCAGTTGAAATCACGCACGGTTGCATTAAAACATAAGGAAAGCGGTCATGGTATCTTAGTTACTTTCCCTGATTTTGATTATCTGGGTGTATGGTCTAGTGCAAATGATGGACCTTTTGTTGCTTTGGAACCTTGGAGTGGAACTTCTACCTGCAGTGATGAGGATGATGTGTTTGAACATAAAAGAGGGGTGCGATTCTTGGAGCCTGGAGAACATGAAACTTTGAGTTTTGTGATTGAGATTTTGATTTGAATGTAGTTGATTAATAATTGCAAAAAAGCAGCAACATCACCAACCTATGTAGAATCTTGGAATTTATTGTATATGGATTTAATGAGGTTTTTCTACTAAGATTATGCGATATTGCTGTTTTTTATTTTCTATAATATATTGATGTGAAATTCGTATTCTTTCACTTCCCCTGCCTGTGCATACTGGATATTTCGTTTTTCTTCGAATTTATCACCTTCATCGCTGCAGGTTGAGAGTCCGATCCATGGTTCCAGCGCTACGAAATCTGCTTCTTTGGCTGTTGACCATAGGATCAGATATGGGAACTGGTTAAAGTCTATGCGGATTCCTTTGTTATGTTTTTTACTCTTTAATGTGACTGCTCTGGATTTCAGCTGGTCTAAGATGACTGCGTCTACGGAGAACAAATCATGTTTTAATGGTAATGTGTCTGTGTCTTTTAAGAATTCGCTTCTGTGTTCCATGTCGATCAGTCCAGTTTCTGTGACTGGAGTTGGAACGGTGCAGGTTTCTTTTTGCTCAAAAACTAATTCGTAGTCTTCGTAACTTTCCTCTTTATAGAGTGGGCAGTGGAATCCTGGGTGTCCTCCGATCTGAAATGGCATGATTTCTTTGTCTTTATTTTCAATAATATATCTGGTTGTGATCTTCTTACCTTCCAGGATATAGTTGATTCCCAGTTTGAATTCATATGGATACTGAGCAAGCATTTCTTCGTTGCTTTCAATCTCGAATAAGATGCTGTTTTCTGTCTGCTCAACACACTTGAATTCTTTTTTTCTTACGACACCATGTCTTGGCATGTTTGTCTGTTTTCTATTTCCAATCTGTGCTTTATCATCTCTGATGCTTCCACAAATTGGAAATAGAACTGGTGCCTGTCCGGACCAGTACTCTGGATTTCCTTCCCAGAGGTATTCCACTCCATCATTGTCTTTGATGGAATGAAGTGTTGCTCCCTTGGATTCGAAGACCACGGTGAGTTTTTTATTTTTTAATGTATATTCCATATTGATCTTCCCCTGTAAATTATAATTTCTTGATCTCTACCTGTGGAAGGATGTTTTCTACATCTTCCTTGCGGATATGTCCTGTTTCTGGATTGATTGCATTGGCTGCGGATACGGCGATCGCATAGGTCAGGGCATCCTGAATCCCTTTTCCCTGTTTGAATGCGACTGCAAATGCTCCCACCATAGAATCTCCACATCCTACGGTATTGACTGCTTTTAATTTCGGTGGTTTACCATGGAAGATTCCTTCTTCACATACGACTAAAGCTCCATCTCCACCTAAAGATACAACAACATATTCGATTCCGTATTTCTCACGCATTTCTTTGGCTGCATCGATCGTCTGATATCTATTTTCGATCTTGATACCAAGTAAAGCTTCTAGTTCTTCGTCATTTGGCTTAACCATTGTTGGTCCTGCTTTGATTCCTTCTTTTAAGTAATCTCCACTCGTATCTAAAATGACTTTCTTTCCCTTGTTTTTGATCATTTTAACTAATGTTGCATAGATGTCTTTTTGAACCCCGGCTGGTATGCTTCCTGATATTGTGATGATATCGCTTTCGTCAACAATTCGGTCAAAATCTTCTAAAAACTGCTGTATTTCTTCTTCACTGACTGGTGCTCCAGGTTCTAAGTATTCTGTAGACGACTCATCTTCTGCCAAAATGTTGATGCAGCTTCTTGTCTCTGACTGTGTTTTTGTAAATCTGCTTGGGATTCCATCTTTCTTTAACATGTCTTCCACATAAGCTCCGTTAAATCCTCCGGCAAATCCTGTTGCTAACACTTCTTCTCCACAAAAATCTATGATTCTTGATACATTTAATCCTTTTCCGCCTGCAGAATTGACACATTTCTGGACACGTGCAACCGTTCCTGGTACAACAATGCCTTTGATATAGTATGCTTTATCTACAGATACATTTAATGTTACCGTTGTAATCATAATTATGCCTCACTGTCAATTAAAATCTTACCTTTTACAGTTCCTGGTGTTTTGTACATTTCGAATGCTTCATCAATCCTGCTTAATGGTATCTTCTTAAAGATTAAAGAATCTTCAAATTTTAACTGTCCTGTCTTGAAATAATGTGCTGTTAAGATCCATTCTTTTCCTGGAAATGGAGCACTATATGACATCCATGAACCTGTTAATGTAAATTCTTTTCGATTGATGTTTTCCCATTCTTTTACGGAAAAGTTTAATTCTCTTGTCGGTGTTCCGATAAAGCATACACTAGCTTTATTTGCAGCCAATTCGAATGCATATTTCATTGTTGTAGTCACTCCAGCTGTTTCATAAATATACCCGAATCCTTTTCCATCTGTTACTGCCATTGCCTGATTCATAAAGTCTTCGTCTAAAGTGTTAATTCCTTCATCTACCCCTAATTTTTTCGCTAATTCAAGTCTTTCTGGACTAATATCAAATACAACAACTTTCTTTGCTCCAAAAATCTTTGCCCATTGTGCTGTGAATAATCCGATGGTTCCCCCACCAAGAATCGCAACGCATTCTCCTGCATGATAATCCACTCTGTTTAATCCATGAAGTGCGACAGTTGCTGGTTCAAAGAATGCCCCTTGTTCGAAGCTTACTTCATCTTCGAATTTGACTGCATTCTTTTCTGGAACTGTTACATATTCCGCAAAACTTCCAAATTCTCTAGATCCAATAAAGCTGTAATGCTTACACAAAGAATAATTTCCTTTCTGACAATCTTCACATTCCATACATGGTACCAATGGAACCCCGGCAACACGATCACCTTTTTTTAGTGTTGTAACTCCTTCTCCAACTTCTTCAATCGTACCTGAAAATTCATGTCCTAATACATTAGGGAAGAAATGACATGCATCTCCGTTTACTCGTGGTACGTCTGATCCACAGATTCCTGTATATTTTACTTTAATTAAAACCTGCCCTTTCTTTGGCTGTGGTTTTTCAATTTCTTCATAACGAATATCATTTTTTGCGTGTACAACTCCTGCTTTCATGCTTATTCTCCTTCCTGATGTATTAGTTTGCTTTTCCTACACTCTTGCATACTTTCATTTTGGACATAACGTATTCTTTGACACATTCTTTTCCTGCTGCATTGTATTTCTTAGGGTCAATGACATCTGGATTTTCTTCAAATACTTTTTCAACTCCGTTTGTAAATGCAATTCTTAAATCTGTTGCATAATTTACTTTACAGATTCCTCGATTTACACACTCTGTAACGGTTGCATCTGGTACACCGCTTGTTCCGTGTAATACTAATGGAATATCAACAACTTTACGAATTTCTGATAATCGATCTAAGTCAAGTTTTGGTTCTCCTTTGTATACACCGTGCGCTGTTCCGATTGCCACAGCTAAGGATGTAACTCCTGTTTGTTTTACAAATTCGACAGCCTGTGCTGGATCTGTATATGGGTTGTCATCTCCACCATCTAAGTCATCTTCTTTTCCTCCAACTTTACCAAGTTCTGCTTCAACTGGAATTCCTGATGGTGCACATGCATCTGCAACTGCTTTGGATACTGCAACATTTTCTTCAAAACTTCCGTGAGATCCATCGATCATGATAGATGTGTATCCTGTTCTGTATGCCTGCATTGCTAATTCAAAACTGCTTCCATGGTCTAAATGCATGGCTACTGGCACGCTTGCTCTTTCTGCTGCTGCTTTTACATTTGCTAGGAAGAAATCTAATCCTGCATATTTAACTGTAGATGGTGTTGTCTGCATGATAACTGGAGATTTTAACTCCTCTGCTGCTTCCATAACCGCCATGACCATTTCCATATTCTCTACATTGAAAGCCCCAACTGCATAATTTCCTGCCTGGGCATCTAATAACATCTGTTTTGTTGTAACTAAAGGCATCTCTTTTTCCTCCTCTAAAGTTCGGGGCAGACTTTTTTAAGTCCGCCCGTTCATATATTTACACTTTTATATCATTGTTTGCTTGTTTTTAATATTCGCTTTCTTTTAAAGCTGCTGCTCTCTGTTTAGATCCACGAACTGTAAAGATCATGCAAATCACATAAATGATTCCGATAATTACCAGTCCTTTGATGTTCTGCTGTGTCACGATCTGTGTATACAGATATGTGATTGGACTTCCACCCTGATCAAGTGCTGCTACCTGTGAAGCTCCGTTTGTTAGGTTTACAGATTTCGCTAATGCTGTTGTCCAAGGGATTGCCTGACTTGCGATCCAGATGGTTGTGAACATGATCACACATCCTGAAATCAATGATCTGAATAAATTTCCTCTATGTACTGCTACTGCAATACCAATGAAGAATCCGATTGTTGCTAAATCACCAAATGGAAGGATTGTATTTCCTGGCACGATGATCGCGATCAAGATTGTTAATGGAATGAAGATCAGTCCAACTGTTACGACTTCTGAATCTCCAAGGATGATTGCTGGGTCAAGTCCGATATAAAATTCAGCTTCTCCAGACTGAGATTTCTTTGTTAAGATTTCTTTCATTCTTTCTGATAATGGCATTAATCCGTCCATGATACATTTTGTGATCTTAGGCATTAATACCATAACGGCTGACATCTTGATACCTAACTGGAATGCTGCTGAGAAATCATATCCAGCTAAGGCTCCTACGATTGCACCAAGGATACCACCGATAACGATAGGCTCTGCTAATACTCCAACTTTTTCCTGTAAATTATCGATTGAAAAATCAATTTTATTTAATCCAGGAATCTTCTCAATAATTGCATCAATTGCAAATGCAAATGGTGCCATCCATGTTCCTGTTCCATGAGGTACAGTGATTCCGTCTAATTCAAAGTAATCTTCCATTAATGGCGCATAAAGATCACCAAATTTATAAGCAATGATAGCATGAACAACAACTCCACCAATACCGATCGCAAAGTTTCCTGTGACTGCATATGCGATCGCTCCTGTAAATGTCATATGCCAGATATTCCAAATATCAATATTAACTGTTTTTGTAAGTTTTAATACTAACATGATAATGTTGACTAAGATCGCGACTGGAATCGCAACAGTTGCGATACTTGATGCCCATGTGATTGGGGACATTCCTGGCCATCCAAGGTCTACAACACTCATGCTTAATCCAAAGTTTTTAGACATCTGCTGTGCAGCTGGTCCAAGGTTTGCGTTCATCATGTCTACGATCAGTCCTAATCCTACAAAACCCACACCAACCATCAAACCTGCACGAACCGCTTTACCAATTTTTACTCCTACGATAATACTTAAGATCGCAATTACAAGTGGAAGCATTGCGGACGCTCCCATATCAATGATGTAATTGATCATATCTCCAAAAATTCCCATGTTTGTCTCTCCCTTTTTTTTGATTTTATTCTATATTTTTACATATACCTTTATAAAAAAACCATTTTAAAATAAACGTTTATAATAAATTTTATATTCATTTCTTATGTCTTTTTAAAATGGTCTCTTACGTCTAGTCTTTTCTTTCATCTTACTTATTTAATACTTCAAGAATCTTAGCTTTTGTCTTATCTACACCTAATCCTGATACAAATGGCATTCCTGTAATAAGAGGTACTCCAAAGTCTCTTTTTACCTTTGATGTTGTCACGATCAGATCTGCTGGAAGATTAGATGCGATCTCTGAAATTCTTACCTGTGCGATTTCGATATCAATGTTATTTTCTTTTGCTAATTCTACGATTGCGTTTGCTGCGATTGTTGATGTTGCGACTGCTCCTCCACATGCTACGATTACTTTCTTCTTCATAATTATATATTCTCCTTTTCTTTGATGATTTCGATGATTTCTTTTGCGTCTTTTGCTTTGATTAATTTCTTTAATACTTCCTGATCCTGAAGGACTGCCAAGATTGCCTGTAATAATTCAAGATGTCCTTTCTCATCAACTGCCAGCATGAAAATGACTTGTGCATTTACATATTCATCATCCGTTCCCATCTCTACAAATTCGACTGGTTGTTTTAATGTTGCGATTGCAATTCCTTTTTTGTTTACATGGCTTACGTCTGTATGTGGAATTGCGACTCCTTTTTCTCCTGTATTGATTCCTGTTGGAAATTCAGCTTCACGATCTTTTAAAGCCTGCACATAACTTTCTTTGCAATACCCTTGTTTTACAAGTTTTCCTCCGAGTGCTTCAAAAATGTCATCGCTTGATTTTGCTTCGAGTCCCGGTATGATCAGTTCTTCCTTCAGCTTTTCCCAAACCATTTTTGTGACTCCTCCTTTTTTCTCTTTTCTACTCTATTTTTTGTTACTTTGAAGTGACGTCCTTTCGATGGTTTTATTATATTATGGTTGCAAAGAAAAAAACAGTCAAAAGACTTTCCTTGATTTTTGCAAAAATATAAACAGATTGAAAACTTTTCAAAAATCTGTGAAAGGTTTTCAACCTGCTTTACTTTCTTCTATAACAATGTATCTTATTATTTGATACGTATCTCGTATTTCCTTATCGTATCTGCGGCCTCTTCTGGTGTCTTCGCTGCTGCAAGTTCTTCCTTAAACCCACGATTTGTCAGCATATTGACCAAATGAAAGAAGGCTTTCATATGCTTTTTATGATCTTCTGTGCTCATGCAGCAGAAAAATCTTACCTTAGCGATCTCTCCGTCAATATCTTCGATCGTAACAGGTTCTTTTAAGCGGATCAAGTTCATTCCAACTTCATTGCATCCTCTGTCAAATCCTTCATGTGGTAATGCAAATTCTGGAGAGATTATAATGTAGGCACCATTCTCCTTTACATTGTCGATCATGGCATCAATATATTTATCTTCTATCTTGCCTTGATCTAATAATGGCTGTGCTGATCTGATAATCGCATCTCTCCAATCACTACATTCTATGTCTAGCTGAATATCGGCTGCTGTTAATAATTCACATAAAAATGGTTCCTGTATCTCTACTTCAATCCCAAAGAATTCCTGTACTTTTCTTGTTACTTGATTCATCAATGAAGGATCTTTGATAATCTGACTTAATTCATCGATCAATTTCTGTGCATCTTTTTGTGGCAATGCAACTCTTTCCTGAATCGGAATTGGTTCAATCTTATGTTTTTCCTGAATCTCTTCAATCTTTCCATTTACTCTTAAATAATCTTCATCAGAAAATACCGGAGATACAAGAATGTATTCCCCTTCATAGTCTCTTAATGGAATTGTTGATATCACGAGATCAATATTCTGATACTTCTCATTATCCAGTAAATGTGCTGAAACTACATCTACCACATGAAAATCAAAACGATTCCTCATCTTGGCAAGAAGCAGCTGCGAAGTTCCGATTCCTCCGCCACATACGATCAGCACACGGAATTCCACTTCTTTTTTCTTTCTGCGCTCTAGCGCTGCACAAATATGAATTACAATATAGTCAATCTCAATCTCAGATATCTCTCGATCCATAAAATTACTTAGCATATCTTTATACTTTTGAACAACTTCTAAGACCTTAGGATTCTTTTCCACATATTGTTTTAGAAAATCATCCCTCTGTGTTACATTAAAGGAACGCATAATGATAGATTCTAAATGATCTGTCAGATTCTCATAAAACGCAAAATCTCTATTTAAGTTTACACCAAGATCTTTTGAAATATGTTCAATAAATTTTCTTGTAACCAGTTGAAGTCCTATAATCTTTTGTTCTCTTCGCTGTCTTTTTACATAGCTCATACTATCCAGCACACCACATAAGAAATCCACTTCGCCTTTGGCATCTTCTAAATCCCAATACTGACAGATGTATTTTTGAATATCTTTCGCCATTGCATATTTGCTTTTGTTCCCTTCAATTGGTTCTGTCATTACATTTCCATTGCGAATTCTTTCAATGGAAAGCATCAGATATTGAAGTAAATAGTCAAAAGAATCATCCGTCATAAATCTTCCATAGGCATGTTCCTGTTCATTGATGATCTTTTGAAGATTCCTTCGTTCATCTTCACTCATCTTAATTTCCATATTCAGACCTTTAAAAAAACTCCGGATTGTTGAATTTTCTTTAATTCCATTAGAACCTACAGACATTAATCTTAATAAGAATAAACGTTTATCTCCTTCTAATCCTTCAAGTCTTAATCCTTTATTTGAATGTGAGATTACTTTTAATTTTCCTGATTCCAACATTCTTTTGACTTCATCCAGATCATTAATGATCGTAGCACGGCTTACATATAATATATCTGCGATTTGTGATAATGTAATATGATCTTTCGTATTGATCAAAATTGCTGCTGCAAGCATTCTTCGTTCTTCTTTTGATAGTTTGTATGTATAAAAATCTTCCTGCTGTGTTGTCTCTCTCGCCTGACTTATATCTTCTTCCATCACGATTAAGCCGTTACTTCCAAAACGGATCGGTTTGATCTCTTGTTCTTTGAGGTAGTCATTGATATCTTTAATATCATTACGAATCGTGCGTTCTGAAACCTCAAATTTTGCTGCTAGTGTTGAAATCGTGTGATCATTTTCTCTTCGGCCTAACAAATCTAATATTTCTTTTGATCGCTTTTTCATATGATTTTGCCTCCTGTGTAATGTATATATTATAATACATTACGCAAGAGGCTTCAAAGTATTTTATAAATTCAACGCTTCGATTGGTTTTAAATTCGCTGCCTTATTAGCAGGATATAATCCAAACACGATTCCAAGTATCGCTGAAAATGCTAATGCGATCAGACTAATTCCTGCTGATATCGTATAATCTGCTGACATTAACTGATTCATTCCAAAAATGGTTGCTGCACTTAATGCGATTCCGATCACACCTCCCATACAGGACAGAACGGTTGACTCGATCATAAATTGAGCCAGGATATCTTTCTTCTTCGCCCCGATGGCTTTTCGGATTCCGATCTCTTTTGTTCGTTCTGTAACGGACACAAGCATGATGTTCATGATTCCGATCCCACCTACCAGAAGTGAGATTCCTGCGATTCCTCCGATCATATATGTCATGGAGTTTGTAACGTCGCTGACGCTGTCTGCGATATCAGACTGATTTGTGATCGTATAGGAATCTTCATCTCCTGTTTTTTCTAACAGGAAGCTATCTACTGCACTTTCTGCCATGTTAAGCATTCCTTCATTTGTTGCAGATACATAAAAACTGCTGATCGTGCTGTTTTGCATGATCCTTTGTGCTGTTGTAAATGGAGTATAGATTACTGAATCGTTGGAGTCTCTCTGAGATGATCCATCTTCTTCTAAGACTCCTATGATCTTGAAGTTTCTTCCTGAGATTCGGATTGTTTCTCCTTCTACATCGGTATGTCCAAATAAGTCTTTGGCTGCTGTGACTCCAATGAGGCAGACTTGCAGCCGGTTATCATTATCTACATCTAAGATATAACGTCCTTTTTGTACACTGATATTTTGAATATCTTCGTATTCCTCTGTAATTCCTTTTAATGTTACACTGGATGAATTTCCAGATGCTTTTGCTGTAGAGCTTCCTGAAATGATCGGTGATACACTCTCGATTGCTGGGTTATTTTCAAGGCTTTTAATGTCACTGGTTGTGATCTTATTGCTTCTTCTGCTTGTTACCGTTGCTGAGATCACATTGCCGCCTAATTGTGATAATGTGTCACTGACGTTATTTGTCGTACTTTGTACAATCGATACAAGAACTGTAACACTCATCACACCGATAATGATTCCAAGCATGGTTAAGAATGATCTTAATTTTGTTGAACATATAGAAGCAAATGCCATTTTAATTGCTTGTGTGATCTTCATATTCTGCCTCACCTCCTGAATCTTTTATGATCTTTCCATCGCTGATTTGTACCTGTCGCGGTGCTTCCATTGCCACATTGTTGTCATGTGTGATCAATACGATCGTATTTCCTTCTTCATAAAGGTTATGCAGCAACATCATGATCTCTTTTCCTGATCTGGAATCTAAATTTCCTGTCGGTTCGTCGGCAAGGATCAGGGATGGCTCTCCGACTAACGCTCTTGCGATCGCGACCCTTTGCTGCTGTCCTCCGGAAAGCTGATTAGGTTTGTGGTTCATTCGTTTTTCCAAACCAACTGCTTTTAATGCCTTTACTGCTTTTTCTCTTCGCTTCTTTGTCGGCATTCCCTGATAGATCAGCGGAAGTTCTACATTCTCCAGTGCGGAGAGTTTTGGTAGCAGATGGAACTGTTGAAAGATAAATCCAATCTTTTTATTGCGGATCACTGATAATTCTTTTTCTTTACATTTTAAAATATCTGTTCCATCCAGTGTTATTTCTCCAGAATCCGGGCGGTCAAGGCATCCAAGCATATTCATAAATGTTGATTTTCCGCTTCCTGACTGCCCGATGATTGCCACAAATTCGTGCTCTTTGATCGAAAGTGACACATCATCCAATGCATGAACTTCTTCTCCACCAAGAAAATAAGTTTTCTTTAGATTTTTTACGGATATCATAATGATCACCTCCTACTGTTTTCCACCAGATGACATTCCACCGCCTTGCTTATTTCCACCTTGCATTCCACCACCAGATGGTGCATCCATTCCACCTTTCATATCGGATTTTTCATCAGAGCTGCTACTGCTTCTTGTGATGGTCTTAACCTGATCTCCTTCGCTGACTCCTGATGTGATCTGTGCATAAGTATCATTGATGATCCCTGTCTCTACTTTGGTCTGTGTTCCATTTTCATTGTCATCCGTTACTACTGTTACATAACTTTCCCCGTCTTTTGTCTGGATTGCTGATACTGGGACTAAGACCGCATTTTCTGCTTTGGCTGTTGTGATCGTTGCTGTGACACTCATGGATGGCAAAAGGTCAGCTGCATTACTTAACTGGATCGTGACTGGATATGTCGCAACTCCATCACTTGTTGATCCAACTTTCGATACTTTTGTTACTTTCCCTGTAAATGTCTTATCTTCCACTGCATCTGCTGTTACTGTAACACTCTGGCCTTTCTTGACACTTTTGATATCTAATTCATCAACATTGATCGTTACTTTATAACTGCTTGTTTTCAGTACTTTGCATACACTCTGGCCTTTACTGATCGTTTTTCCTTTTGTGATCGTGCCACTTACGATTCCATTATATTTTGATGTAACTGTCAGGTTACTTCTTTCTGTTTTCAAGGTTGATAACTTCATTGTCAGATCTTTATATTTTCGTACATTACTTGCATAATCATCATCGGATGAATCACTACCTTCAATCGTATCTTCTAGAGTTTCAATCTGGCTTTCTAACTGTGTGATTGAATCTTCCAGATCAGAACTTGTAAGCTTAGCGATCACATCTCCTTTTTTGACTGCCGCTCCGTCTTTTTTAAGAACTGACTGTACGGTGACATCACTGGAAAATGTGACATTTTGCGTTATTGCTTTTACAGAACCACTTCCTTCTACTGTCTTTTCAATCGTTCCTGTTGTTGCTTTCTGTGTCTGTACCGTTTTTTGTGGCTGCTTTTTCTGGAAGAAGAATTTATAAATTCCAAATCCTCCGCCACCAAGTAATGCTAAAATGATCACAATACAACATAGTTTATGATTCTTTATTTTTGATATCATATTTTTCTTTTCCATATATGCCTCCAATTCATATGCTGTTTTTGATTTTCTGTTTGTTATTGTAGAAAATCTTTTTGAACATCTCATGGTAGTTTTATGAACAGTACATGTTAATGTTATGAACATTTTGTGACTTGAAAACACTGGAATTTCCACATTTTTCGTGCTATCTTGTAGATAACAAACTTGTAGTTAGGAGTTATGATCATATGAATTGGCATGGAAAACGTTATTATTCGTTTGATAGTTTTTTAAAGAATTATTTTGGTGAGAAAATTTATAAAGTATCCTTAGATGGTGGTTTTACCTGTCCAAACAGAGATGGAACACTTGGAACTGGTGGTTGTATCTTTTGCAGTGAGGGCGGTTCCGGGGATTTTGCTTCTTCAGCTGCTTTGTCTGTGACAGATCAGATCACCGCTGGAATTGAGATGGTTTCTAGAAAGATTGAGAATGGGAAGTATATTGCTTATTTTCAGGCTTTTACGAATACTTATGGTCCGATTGAAAAACTGGAAGCTTTATATATGGAAGCGGTCAATAATCCGCGAATCGTTGCTCTTGCGATCGGTACCAGACCGGATTGCTTGCCTGCCGAGGTTTTGGAACTTTTAAATCAATTAAATAAGATCAAACCTGTGTTTGTGGAACTTGGTCTGCAGACGATTCATGAAGAGACCGCTTCTTTTATCCGGCGTGGGTACCCTTTGTCTTGTTTTGATGAAGCAGTTATGAATCTTCATAAAATCGGTGTATTGACTGTTGTTCACCTGATTCTTGGGCTTCCTGGTGAAACGGATGATATGATGCTTGAGTCAGTTCGTTATCTGAATCACCTTCCGATTCATGGGGTTAAATTTTCTATGCTGCATATTTTGAAGAATACGGATCTGGCTGATCATTATGAGGACCATCCCTTTGATGTGTTTACTTTGGAGTCTTATGTTGATCTGATTTTGAAATGTATTGAGAATCTGAGTCCTGAGATCGTGATTCATCGATTAACTGGAGATGGACCGAGAGATTTGTTGATTGCTCCTGAGTGGAGTGTTTATAAGCGGAAAGTTTTGAATAGGATTGCGCATGAGATGAAGGTGAAGGATGTTTGGCAGGGGGATAAATTGTGATTTGTAGTTTGAATGACGGAAATTATTGGTAGAATATTATAAAAAGAGATCATGTGCCTGCAACCCACTCGCGTTCGGACTCCCACGTAGCTGTACTAAGCTCCTGAATGGTCTAACGACCATCCACTCGCTAAGTGCAGACGTGTCCGTACGGTTGCTGACACATGATCTCTTTTTATAATATTCAAATAATTTACGTGATTCAAACCACTATACAGTATGTATGTTATGCGGTATTGGTTGATGATTTTTGTATTTTTTTATTAACAGAAGGTAAAAGGACTTCTACAACACCGATTTATCGAGATGTTTATGAAGCATAATCACATTACCTTCTGTTAAAAAATCCCCTATTTTTATCATATACTCGAAATCTACAGTTGGCCAACTACAAAAATCACAATTTCTTTTTTCTTGTAACCAACTTTTTAATATTTTTCAACTATTGTATGTTACACATAGAATACAAATATGGAGACTGTTTTTATTAATTTTTTAATTTATCTAATTCCAATAAATCTATCCCCATAATATTAAGAATATCCTCAAAACTTACTGTTTTAAATCCATTTTTATATTGTTTAAAAATCGCATTCAACTCTGAATGAAATTTCTTATAGTAATCTTTATTAAGCAATATCTTAAGATATAATATTGCAACAACAATACGTCTATTATTATAATTTGTAATTTCTAAATAATTAGCTATGTTAGATACACGTATATTTTTATAATCAGAATTATAAAGACGTTCGTCATGTGCACACTGATTTCTTACTAAATTAAATATCTTTAATGCCGATTCCATATCCTTACTATTTATCCTAAGTATCTTGGAATTTTTATATTGTTTCATATATTTTTCAGCATAATATTTTGCGATAATATTTTTTTCTGAATCTTTTAATGCACCATACAAATATGAAAGATTTCCTATTGTAAGATAATTAACTAAAACCCATAACGGAACAGAACCATGATCCTCAATATAATGTTTTATTGCTCCTTTAGCACCAACGTTATCATGTATAGTCTTGGTAAGAATAGAAATTTGTTTCAATACGCCTTTCGGATCGTCTTCTCTATAATTCGCAATATCCAAATATGAATTAGCTTTTGGATATTTTCTTGAAAATTCATGTGAAATAACCGTTTTAAAAGAATTTTCAAAAATAAGTAAGTATTTCAAAAATAAAAATCTTAATTCCCTATCAAACAAAAATAATATTTTTAACTCATTAAAATGCGCATTGGACAAATATGTTTCTGGCTCAACAGGTTTTCCATGTGTATCCTTAAGTAAAAACAAATCTTTATATCCATTTATGACATTATAATAATTTTCCTGTTCCAAAAAACGTTTAGGTTTTCCATCTGTTGGAACAATCAAACCTCTATTACGCAGTATAGTTAGTTGTTGATTAAACGTCTTATACTCTTTCATTCTTTTGTATCTCCTAAACAAAATGGCCAGGGCGCCGTACGCTTCCTGACCTAATCTTATGCTACTATTATATTCGCATATTTTTATTTTGTCAACATTATTGCCAATTATTCATTAAGTTATTTTCCACCAAATTTTAAGATATGCTATTTCCATTTTATACGTTAAATGTGTATTTTGTTTGGAATATTTTTAATAATTGTGTTTAATGTTGCAATTTATTTTATATGCCGATTTCTTAAGACCCCTGGGACTTAAGTAGCTGTCTCCTAATCGTCTAATTACTAATTACTCAATTACTAATTGATCACTTAGTAAATTTAGTATAACATAATACTTTCTTCTTATCTACTCTGAAATAACTTGATAAATCAGTATTATTATCTTCCAAGGATATTGTTCGTGATATCTCCCACCCTTGTTTTCTTTGTAAAAATCCTGCGATCTTGTCAACACTCTTGCTTTTTTATTTTTTCCAATCTTCCTTTGTTTCTTCTAGTTTTCTTTGATTTCCTGTAAAGCTTTCCATGCAAGTTCAATTGTAAGATTGAACTGTCCGATCACACCTGTTCTGTATATGTCATTATTATCTGCTAAATCAAAATCTGCATTTTTCAATACATTTAAGCAATTCGAAAAATTTTCAAGCTTTTTCATAAATCACTACACCATCCTTTTTTATTTCTTTCCTCAATTCTTCTGAAATTCCTGCATCTATTTCCACAACATCAAACATTAAAAGAGAATGTACTTTCTCCTTAATATCCCAGTAAAAAGAATCAAAGTCTCCACCATAGACAGCAATGTCTATATCACTTCTCTCCGTATTTGTTCCTCTTGCACGAGAGCCAAATAAGATAACTTTCTCAACTGAATGTTTTTTTGCAAATGTCGAAATGTCTCTTATAACTCTCTCTGGAAGATTATATTTCATATTTTGCTGCCTCCCAATCATACATTTGCAAATATTATATCATAGAAAAAAAGAAATATTCACGTATTGCTGAATATTTCTTTTTCTATCATTATTTTACCTTAACCGTCACATATTTCACCGCTTTCTGATACTTCGATGTTTTTGCTGCCGTGATCCGGATCTTGTATGTTCCTTTCTTGGCTTTCTTCTTTAATGTAACTTTTCCACTCTTAGTTACGGTCATACATTTTTTTGCTTTCTTTGGATATTTAGTCACTTTATAGGTCAGTTTTGCTTTCCCCAAAGATTGCGCTTTTAGGTTAAATGTTGCCTTTTTACGTTTTAATTTTTTTGCCTTGTAAGTTTTTATTTTTGCTGTTTTTATTATCTGTTTCTTTAATTTTAATGGTTTTACGATATTTGGTTTTATTACTTCTGGTTTACTTTGTGCATTATTTCCAGAGATATCATTTCCATTGCCGTTTCCTGTATTGCCATTCCCTTTATTATCTTCTCCCTGGTCTGGGATTTCAGGATCTTTCTTATCAAGTTCCTCTACTACAAGATCAGAACCTTTGACTTCTTCTTTCTCCTCAACGATATCTGCTGAAAAATCAACATATTTTGTTACCTTAACGTTATTTCCCTTATCATCAAATTGAATGGATGTGTTTGTGTTGTTATCCAAAATCGTACTGTTTCCCTGCACTTTGGCATTGACCTCTACAATTCCTTCCTCGGAATTCTTGGATTGCATCGCAGCTAACAGATTATAATTATCTCCTTCCACTTTGATCTTCCCAGAAGTGATCGTTACTTTGTCTGCTCCATCGGCGGTTACTGCATATTCCTTGTTGTTATCATCACAAAGGAACTGGCAACCTTCCTCTGCTTTCGTCAATTCAAATGAATTGCTTGCCGCCACTCTAAGATTCCAGATTGGATGCTCACTTTCCCAATCGCTTTGTTCGCAGGAATAAACTTTCATATCTCCTGTGTAATTGTTTCCATCGTATTCGAGATACTTTCCTTCTGCATTTTGTAATCGGAATCGCTTATTTGCTGATATCTGAATCGTCGTCTGATCCTGATCATCTTCCTGATATGCTGATGCCGCCATCCTGCTTTTCATTTTTAAGGTCTGGATCCCGCCATTATATATTTTATCAACGCCATAATAGTTCAGGTTCTTCCACAGATCTTCTACACATGCATCATCAAATCTTGAATTTGAATCTGCAAAATGGAAGCTCTTGAAATCAGAAGAGACTTTCATTGTCAGGTATCCCCCATAACTTCCAGGGTGATAAGAATTTTCATCATAGATCGTAATCTCATGATTTCCATCCGTGTCCTTCTTATAACCACAAACAACAACACTATGTCCGCCCTCTGGTATCATGAAGGAGAAAACAAATGGTTTTTTCACTCTTTTTGCATACTGGGCTTCTGCTACAAATTTCTTAAGAAAAGTTTCCAGATCTCCATTTCCCCAACCCGAATTTTTACTGATTCCATACGTTGATCTTCCACTGTCCAGACACTGTGTCATCTGATAATATAAGATCATGTCTTTCATTTTGGAATTCTCATATGGGCTTCCCAGCGTCCAATAATCATGTGCACCACTTGTAATATCATCAAAATCAATATAACCTTGATTTCCATAACACATACTCAAAGCGATCCCATGACATACACCTGTATGTTCTCCATGAAAATACGTGATCATTCTCCATTTACTCTGAAAATCGCTACACTGCTTCACCAATTTATTTAGATATACAGGATTTGAAATGAAAGCTCTCATCCCTATATGCTTAAACTGATTCGTATCCTTACCTGTTTTAAAGTAACTAGACATTCCTCCTTCGATCACTTCTCCATGGAATTGATCTTCATCCAGATAAAATGCGGCTCTTACTCCATGATTCGAATTATTTGCTCTTGCATGTGTGATTCTGTTTGCTCCTATTGATCGTGCTACATTTTCGTAAGATTGTCCTGTGTTACAAGGCAGTCTTAGCCAGTAGGAATCGTCCGGAGCCATATAATCCAAACCAATATTATTGGTTCCCATCAACAACTGCTCTGGTCCGATCAAGAAGAACTGATCCGTTGTATTCTCATACCATTTATCGGTTGCCTCTGCTAAAGTTTCAAACAGCTTACGATGATATCCATTTGCATCAAAATCAAATTTGGAAGATCCTCCATCCGCTTTGTCTGCATCCAGATTATTCAAATATGTTTTCTGTGTGACCGTCTTTACACACTGAAGCTCCGAATCAGTAAAAGAAGATAAAAATCCCTGCTCCTCATCATAAGCATCCTCTCCATCAAGATTTGCTGCGGAAGGTACAGATCGATTGCTCCAATCAACCTCTCCGGCAGAATTCATCCAATGTCTCAAGGCTGATTCTGTCCAACGATTGGATCCTCTTTCAGCCCTGATGTGGTTTTTATACCCGGAATATTTTGCATCATAACTCTTCTTACACAGGATTTGATCACTCAGCATCAATTTTCCATTTGAATCCTCTCCGATGCATCTCCATTTTATCTTCTTACCCTGATAAGTTCCAAGGTAAATGTAATCTCCAATATTTACTTTGCCATCCCCAGCATGTACTATTTTGTTGTTCACTGGCAGTAACGTAAATACCATACTGAATACGACCAGTAATGTTAAGATTTTGCTGATGATTCTCTTTTTCATACCTTTTCCTTTCCTCATATTTTCTGAACTACTACTTTACATCTCTTTTTACAACACAACGTTTCTTGTAAAAAGAAATCCCATAACAGATCACCTCATCATAACTATCCTCAAATTCCTTTGCATACATCCTATGATCGATCTGCTGAATAGCTTTTTCACAATCCTCTTCTAAGTTCTTTACTTCTTTTGAATATTTCGCTTCAAAAACTGCAACCTTTCCTTCATGTTCATTAAAAATAACAAGATCACTTCGACCTTCTCCATGTTCTTTATTCGATTCAACACTATATCCAGCCCCAGCAAATATTCCTGCAAGAAATGCATGATAAAAATCTTCTCTATAATCATGATAACTGATCGTTATTCGCAATAACCTGCTGATCTCCTGTGTCAAAGTCTGCTCATCACCATTCCATACTGCATCAAATAAATGCTTTCGATCTTGTAGTTTCGCTGTATCACTAAACCAATCCTGTACTGTTGTCTCAAAAATCTCTCGTATCTCTTTGTTTGGAATCTTCAATGTAATCTTTCCATCTGCACTTTCCTTCTCTTCCTTATCTCTTGTCAGATATCCTGTTAAATACAAAATGCTCCAAAAATTCTCTTCTGACGAATGTAAATAATCATACGTAAGATTTTCTTCTATTTTCTGATCAATCGTGTCTCCTGCCATCAATTTTTCCATCTTTTTTTGAATTCCGCTGCCTGCGTAGTCTATAAAAGATCGTATGATCGCATTATCACTTGTATTCTTCCAGTAACTTGCTGGCTTCATGTCTGGATCGATCCGTAGATCTCTTACATAGTTCATAACATCCCATGGACAATATACATCGATCTCTCCAAAATTATACCCATCATACCATTCTTTGATTTCTTTAAAATGCTCTTGCAGTCCAATATCTTTTAAGATATCTTTTACTTCCTGATCGGTAAATCCAAAATATTCATTTAAATGTGTTGCTATGATCGTATCTGAGATAAAATTATTGGTTCCTGTAAATATACTTTCCTTTGCAATTTTCAAGCAACCTGTAACTACTGCGAACTGAAGATGAGAATTATCTTTTAGAGATGTGCTCATCATCGTTTTCATCACATCCAGCATTTCTTTATAGTAGCCATTGCTGCTTGCTTTCACTAATGGTACATCATATTCATCCAATAATAAAATAACCGGCTTTCCGTAATGCGCATTCATCATTCTTATGATGGTAGCCACACTAATTTTTATCAAATCTTCTGACAAATTTTCTTCACTTATATCTTGTAACTTTAAAAAGATCTTTTTATCATTCTCATTTACCTTATCGCTATCTGATAAATAATCATGCTCATTGCAGATCCATGAAATCTGATTTCTTAACATCTTCATAGCTGATTGAAAATTCAATCCATCTACATCTTTGAAGGAAATAAATAATGTTGGATACTGATTCATCCATTTTTGACATAATTCTATATCTCTTGAGATCTTCAGATCTTCAAATAGTTTCCTGCTGTCTTTTCGTATATCAAAGAAATACGCCAACATACTCATGCCGATCGTCTTTCCAAAACGTCTTGGTCTCGTGATCAATGTAACTTCTGCGATTCTTGATTCCAGTAATTCTTTGATCAAATTCGTTTTATCTACATAATAATATTCATTTTGTCTTAACTTATGAAAATCAGAAATTCCTACTGGTAATTTCACATTGTTCATTGCCAACACCACCTTCTTAGATTTTATCTAATCACAAAACATCCTCTTCCGTTTGCTTTAGCTTCATATAAGATCTCATCGGTCTTTGTCAGAAGTTCCTTGATCGTTTTGGGATATGTAAAACGATATACTCCAATACTGCAGCTTACTGTGACTTCCTTCTGAATTCCTGAGATGTTTTGAAAGAATTGTTCCAGTTCTTCTTCTAACGCTTCCTGGCTCATCTCTTCTTCGATCATCACGGCAAACTCATCTCCGCCAACTCTTCCAACTACTCCATATGGCTCAAATTGTTCTTTTAAAAACATCGCAAATTTCTTTAAGGTTTCATCTCCTGCTATATGTCCCAGTTTATCATTGATCTGCTTAAACCAATCCACATCCAAGAATAAAAACCATCCTTGATGGCCATGAATCCTCTGATCACTTTGAATATTTTGGCAATGCTGCAAAAACAGTCTTCTTCCCATCACCCCAGTAAGGAAATCAATCTCCCCTTGATATTCCCGATACTTCATATATTGGTAGATCACAAGCATCGTCAATATTAAGATAAAATCCAATGCAAGCATTGCGATCAAAAACTGTACCTGTAAATGTAGCAGATCAATCTCTATTGTTCTTGTTACATGAACTCTGTGCTGTTTCAACATACATGTAGACCGATTTGCAAAATATCCAGTAGAAAATATCGCTATACAAATGATCAAAAAACTGATCCCTGATGATATAGCGACTATCTTAGAAGACAGATATGGATCATCCAAAGATTGATTTACCGCATCCTTGTATTTTTGAATGCGTTCCTTGTGATAAATCTTATATGCCACCTCTACCCAGAAAAGACAACATAGTGCAATAAGTGCATCATTGATTCCCATATGAAATGTTGACATTCCAGTATAGCCAAGCTGTGGAAAACAGGCTCCCATAACAGTGAACACTAAGAAAGCATGTATCCACTGTGAGATCAAAGAAAGAATCCTAAAAAAGTAAATGACATAATAAGCTCGATCGCCAATAATAGCACAAAAACATATTTTTCAAATTTTAAATGCTTCCATTTGTTTTGCTTCATATCTCTAATCTTCCTTTGCTTTTGGGTCTCTTAAACTTCTTCCCAATTCTTCTTTGCTTACTTACATCATATCATAAAAACAAAGTATCAACGACACCTGAATGCCCAAAATCAAAGGTATCCCTAATCTAAAATACCATTTTCTTGTCTTATGATGAAATATTGTCATACCGATCATTGCTCCAATGGAGCCTCCGATCAGTGCAAGTATGATCAATTTTTTCTCTCTGACCCTCCACTGTCTTGTCATCGCTCTCCATTTGTCTAGTCCATACAATGCAAATGTTATAACGTTGATCATGATCAGATATAAATGAATATATGCTGATTGCATTTGTAGGTTTCCTCCCCATAGCCTTTTATTTTAATCTGTATTTTCGATTTTTATTATTGCCTATTTGTTCTATATCTTGTGTCAAAGCTTTTAATAATTCTTTCGTTCTGGAGGGTTTTAAATTTAATAAATTACAAAAATCCTGAATCGTATATTCTTTACCCTCTTCCATAAATTCAAGTATTTTTTTATAATTTTGTATTGTCTTTTTTGAAATCTTTTTATCGCCGTTTTTTATCGCCGTTTTTTTATCGCCGTTTTTTATCGCCGTTTTTTTATCGCCGTTTTTTACATTATCATATGAATAATCTTCATTTAATGGCACAATAAGCCTAAATACATCCCCTTCAATGAATTCTGGTTCTTTTCCAGAGTAATACTTTGAATATTTAAATATATTTCTCACTCCTGAACCTAATCGATCTGACCATCCTATATTTCTAAAAAATGAAGCAATAATAGGATTCTTTGGATTTGGTTCCATATTATCAGGTGTAATAATTCCATCTCCTGATGACCGATTCGCATTTTCTGTATACATCCTATCTTTTTCTATTACAAATTTAGCTGTATATGAACTCGTAAATTCTCTATGAATCAATGTATTTGCAATCATTTCCCTGGTTATAATATTCCTCAGATTTTTTCGTTCCACCCCTTCTATAAAAAATTTATCAGACAAATGTTTTCTTCCAAATTCCATTAATTGATCGTAACTTTCTATTAAGTTTGTTCTTATGATCTCCCGGTCATCATAGCGATCCACATTAACTCTTCTTACCAACGCATCCGTTTCATAAGCTGGACAAATATCCATGATCAGATCATCTTTTCCCAGCAACATAACTGCTGCCAGATTATATCCACTTTCTCCTGTTGCTCTATCCTTTCCATATAATCCCGCACTTCTCAATAATTCCTCATCACTCATACTTTCCCAACTATGCACACCTTCTATATTATTTGTTGCCATTTTCCTAATTCGTGGCAATAAATCTAATCTAAAATCTTCCAGTGAAATATAAGGATAAATCTGTTTCTCTGTAAACCTATTCTGTTTTCTAATATACATCATTGCAAGTTGAGCTGTTGCAGTAACTTTTACATCTGCATCATCTACTCTGTCATAAACTTCTTTTTTGAAACTGTGTACTTCTGCGCTGACTGGTATATGAATATGAATGATCGTTTTTCCTTCATACTTTATAATTTCTGGTGATAGATATATGGTTGGAGTAAACATATTGGGATTACTGATAATCTTTATAAAATTCTTTACTATATCTCCTGCTGCATTTTCAGGAACTCCACAAACAGTCCCATCGTCTTCTACTCCAAGGTAAATATCTCCACCAAAACGATTCAGAAAGGAGCATACACTTTGATATACATCATTTTCTATTCGGTTGCTGCATCTTTTAAATTCTACTGCTATTGTTTCACCTATCTGCAATATGGTTCTTAATTTTTCTTGATCCATAATGTGTATTCACCTCTCCTTTATTTTTTTATTTGTTGACATAAAATATACCAAATGTTAGTATATTAATAAAGAAAGGTGCTACCGATGACGGTTTACCTGATTATTAATACGTTATAAAAATAACCGCTTAACTTTCCAGGCTAGGGCGGTTATTTTTCTGTCTTGGCATCATGCTTTCCACGCACTAGAACTCCCCGTAGGAAGCGAACCGCCATTCACGTCAATGTGAAGTAACACCTGATATATATTTTAACAAACAGTTTTATTAGAATCAATATATTCATGCGGTATTCTCTTTATTTATAAGTTTATTTTTCAAAAACACATCTTAAGTGCCATGAATCCTTAAGATTTTCCTCATTCCTTTTGATAATTTATGTAATATTACTGCAAATAATAACGCAATACACACCGCAATAATGCTGTTAATTATCCAATTCCCCGTAATATACATTACTGATACTGGTCCCACAATAAACATATAATGGCAAAGATAAATTTCAAAACTTATACCATCAATCATTGCTCGTCCAATAAATCTCGTTGCAAATGCCAGACACATAACAATAAAATATATAACTGCTGATTTATTAGTTGATTTTCCAAGTCTTTCCCAATTACTTCCTACATAATATGCTATTGCATAAAAGCACACATGATATGTAATGAAAAATATATAATTCGGCAGCAGATATGCCATAATAAACGGAACTATAAGTAATCCAACTAGTATGCCCCATTTTGTCTTTTTATATTGAATTCTTTTCCAGATTTTTTCTATCAACGGTGTTAATATATAACAAATCATTAACGTTGTCATAAACCATGTATGATCTGCACCTAATACTCCTACATGCATTCCTTGTACAAAAAACAGGCATGACAGCCAACTCATCCATAGCATTTTCACATTTTTAATAATATATATAACAGCTAATATAATAAAAAATGTCTCATATGGAAATGCAATTCTTTTTATGCGTTTGAAATACCAGAATTTTATATTATCAATTGTTCCTTGTCTCCCAAAGCAAAATGCTGATATGATTAAAAATATTTGTACCCCTATGTTGAATAATTGACCTAGAGATTGTATTGCTCCTATTGAGGCTTCATTGCGTATATGACACGCTAGTATGCATAGAACTGCAAATACTCTTAGGTACGATATGAAGGATAGTTTTTCGTTATATATTTTGTTTTCACTTTTGTTTCTCCTGATGTGTTGTAGACATTGGTAGCTGTTTTACTTAAAATATTGTGATATTATATATCTCGTTAAGAAATACTTAAGATCTACAGGACCTTAATTCTTACCTTATTCATATGTCATATCTATAACATTATTATCATATTCATAAAAATAATATTTCATACTGCCCGCTGTTTTCGTATCCACACACTTTAACTTATTAAATAATTTTTTTCTATATTCTTCAGTTGCATTCGCACCTAAATAATCCATCGTCCAGTTTGAAAATACAATATATGAATTTTTCTTTGAAGAATCATTAAAAATATCTTTCGGCTTTAAATACTGTACTGGATACAAGTATGATTTTGACTTATATTCAAGATCAAATTTAATACTTCCAGCACATATTCTGTCATTAGAATATGCCGCTATAATAGGTGCTGTATTCCAGTCAAAATACAATCGTTTTATATTTTGTTTTTCTAAATCTTGATTTATCGTTTTGTATATTTTATTTGTCTTGCAATAAGTAATATAATCTGGAGTAAAATTACACATATAATTTACAATACTAAATATTATCATCCACCATACAACTTTTTCTTTCCTCGAATCATCAATATAATACATAAAGCAAAATACAACTAATAAATACCAAACAAAATAATAAATTGCTCTTACTCTAAATATGAATATTCCAACCAAATATACGCACATTAAACTCATCGTTAGAAAAATAATAATATCACTAATTGGTGTTCTTTCTTTTTTTCTTATCACTAAATATATACTTTTGTACACTATAAAATTTATAAACAATGCAATACAGAATAATGGTATCCATTTTATTCCATTCATACAAAATCTTAATCCATTTATAACTAACAATTCTTTTGTAGAGCTTATAAAATTTGCTAATAACTGATTAGGTACAATATTTAATGCTGGATGATCAATAATTGTTTTTTGATTTATATGAATCATTTTACTGGTAATAATTCCAAATGCATTTACACTAAAAAGAATTCCAACAAATAACATTTGTTTATTTTCCCATTTCTGTCTATTTTTATCATTCCTAATAATTTCAAATCCTTCAATTAAAATAAATGGTATGTTCATCACTAACATTTGTCTCAAGCTCTGTATTCCTAATGAAAAATCCATTAATACCGCTAACAATATCATTATTTTTGAAATTGATTTTTTATATTTTATTCTCAAATACACACCTAAACAAATTAATATTCCTATTACATAACATGCATAATAACTTGCCATTGTATACAAAATCTGAAATCCATTAACATATGAGCTAGCACTTCCACCTAGAATAACTGCTCCTGATAAGCAAAATACTCCAAATATAATATTTCTTAATCTACAAAATGGTCTACAGCACCATACAAAACTAACTATAATGATTCCTGTCATAATACTTGATGCTAGAGCCATTGATATAATACTATTATGTATAAAATTATATATCAATGCTGCTAATACTGGTGTTGCAGTAACATAACACTGATTTCCAAAAACCCAATTTTGCGGAAATAGTGTTTTACTCTCGCTCATTAATTTAGCAACATATGCATCTGAATACATATCAAAATTGTAAAAAACTTTACCATTAAAATTAATCCATAATATACTAATTAAATATATTAAACTAATAAGAATACAGATTTTTTCTTCATTAGAAATTAAATATTCCTTTTTCTTCATACTAGTTTCCCCCTTTGTATATTTTTATTGTATGCGTTTGAGAAATTCTTAAGGTGCCTGGGAGCTTATATTTTCTACTCTTACTGATTTCAAATTTTTTTCAAAATTTCTTTGATTTTATCTACTCTCTTTAATTCATTTTGAACCTCAGATTGGAATTCAGCTATTCTTATAATAACTTATCTAATACTCCATATAATCTTAGTTTTAATAATAAATATATTATTTTTTGCTTACCTTTCATTGCAAAAAAGAATTCCCATTTCATAGATTTTCTAAAATTAGGATCATTTAATTTTCTATATATATCTAAATCATCACAATTTTTCCTTATTGCCATATATGATTTAATATATTCTATTCCCATATTACTTTTCATTTTAGAATCCAACATATTATATTTTTTCAAAATTTCATAGTAATAATTTGGCATTGTCATTGCATCTTGAATATTTCCTATCCCTAATGTATTAATTGTTGAGCTTGCATATGTAATATAATTATATAAGCACTCTTCCACACAATATAAACTGTCAATTGCAAGTATATATTGTAAGAAAAAACACATATCATCTTTAACTCTTGAAGCTATGAACTTTATATCATTCTCTATAATTTTTTCTTTTTTAAATATGCAACGCCATACAGCACATGCTATTTCCTGATTACCTATTAATCGATATAAGAAATCTTTTCGTATTTCATCTTTAAAATATTTTCCTTCTTTTTCCCTACTTTTCCCAATTTTCGCTCCAGTTTCTCTAATATTCTCAAAATTACAAAGCACTAAATCTACTTCTTGATTTTCTTCAAATTTCTGCATCATTTTCTGATACATTGTTTTCTCTATATAATCATCATCATCAACAAATGTAACATAATCTCCAGATGCTATAGAAATCCCCTTATTTCTTGTTCCATATATCCCCATATTTTCTTTATTATGAAATACCTTGATTCTATCATCTTTCATAGCAAACTTTTCACATATTTCTCCACTCAAATCTGGTGATTTATCATCTATTAGTATAATTTCCAAATTCTTGTAGCTTTGATCAATAATTGAAGTAATACATTTTTCAAGATATTTTTCTCCATTATATGCAGGAACTATGATACTTAATAATTTCTCCATTCCCATTTCCCTTCCTGATTTATAATTCTTAATTACTTTTTATCTTATTTTTTACCAGTTCCATAAGATTTCTAAATTCAGCTGTTCTTCCAAACAATATCCATAAAATAATATTTACTACTATTAAAATAAGGATTCCTTCCAAAATTAAAATAATAAAATTCATCTGAAGATTAATCATTTTTAACGCACTATAAGATAATGCCTCAATTCCAAAAAACGCACACAAATATTTAATTATCATTACAAAATAATCTAACAAACGTCTTTTAAACAATAATTTATATACAAGTAACGGCTGAATCCAAAAATTCAAGGTAATTTTACTTACAATTGTTCCTATCAGTACTCCTGCAATTTGATATTTTTGTACAAATAAAATACTTAATATCAAATTTAACATTGCCGCTGCAATTGGAATATATCTGTCATTCCAATATATCCCTGCTGAACTTTTTACAGAATCAATTGGTGCCATAATACCATCTAAAAAAAAGTTAAAAACAATCAAAAATGTAGTTAACTCTCCTAATCCAAATTCTTTTCCCAACCAAATATTTTCCACAAACGGTGTTAGTAAACAAAACATTCCTACTGCACAAACTGTATAAATCCAAAAATTTATAAATAGCATCTTCTTAAATATTCTATATACATTTTCTTTTGTTTCCGATGCAACTGCATTTCCAACACTTGCCATACTACTTGATATAAAAATCTTAACAAAATTTGATGCTGCAGATATTATTGTCGTATAATTTGAATAGAGTCCTACTGATATTACACTTAGTTTAGAAGATATTACAAGATTATCACTTGCCACCGATACAATGTATCCTAATTTTCCGATAAATAATGCTTTTATATTTTTATATAATGGATTTTTTATTTCTTTATCTAAGACCACATGTTCTTTATCCTTTAAAAATGGGTACATTTTATCAACAATGTGTGATATTACTAAATTTCTTGCCAGATTAAATATGATATCTATTGTTAAAAATACAATATAATTTTTCCAAAAGTACAATATTGCTATTTTTATAATCAATACCAGTGTCTGAGAAATTGTATTGATGATCGTCACAATATATTGATTTTGATCTGCATTATTTAAAGAAACTTTATATGTAAATAAATATGATGTCACTGCTTGAAATAAAAACAGGAAGTAAATAATCAACGTATTATTTACTGTATTTCCCTTTAAAAATACCGGTAAAAATGGAACCATCACAAGTCCTGCACATAGAGTAAAAGCAGCTAAAATATGATAACTTTTTCTATAAAACTGCATTAACCCCTTAATCACATATTCGTTTTTCTCTGCTAATGGTTTATATAAACTATATACCATTGCAACCCCAATTCCTGATTCTGCCAGTGAAATTATTGTAAACACATTTTCAAGGACTCCATTAATTCCAAGATATTGAACTCCTACACTGTCAATCATGACTCTTCTTGAAATAAGTCCCAGCAAAATAACAACAATTTGATTTACAAATTTTGCACACATATTTATAAATGTTTTTTTTGTTCTCATATGATTTTTCTATCCCCGTGATTTTTCTAATAACTTTTTAATTCCCTTTGCCAATTCATCTGGGGCAAATTGGACTATAATCTCATTTTTTTCTTTTAACTGTTCCCTTGCTCCTGCTACATCTGTTGAAACAATTGGCAGCTTAAATACTTTTGCTTCGGCAATAGTGATACCAAACCCTTCTTGTCTTGAAGTCTGTACATAAATTGTTGCATCTTTATAAAATCTATAAGGATTTGTCTTTGTTCCTAAGAGAATAACTGTATCTTTTAATTCATATTCTTCTATTTTTTTTTCTATTTCTTTTCGTATTGAACCTTCTCCTATTAAATACCACTTAAAGTCATATCCTTCTTTTTTTAATTGTCTTGCAACTTCTGGAATAATATCTTGTCCCTTTTCCCTATACAATCTCCCGACTGTCAATATTTTTATTCCATCATAATTTCTATATGTCTCTCCGACTTCTGCCAACTTTAAACATGCAGCTTCTGAAACTACATTTTGTTTTGTCTCTGTTATCTTATCTATTGAAGGGATAGCATCAATTAAAATCTGTTTTGCTTGATCTGAAACCACAAATATCTTATTGAATTTTGGATAATTACGTCTTGCATGTTTAAGATTTGTTCCATTTTTACTAATATCAAAATGTATCCATTGTATTTTTTTATTTGCCTCTACTTTTTCTAAAATATATGTAGTAATAAATTCCATCGGTCCAGCAAATGCTATTGCTACATCATAGCCCTCTTTTTTCTTTAATTTTCTTATTATATATTTATAATAAGAAGTTCTATCATTACTTATTTTAAATATAATATGATAAAACAAAATTCCAACAGCCTTCAAATATTTCTTTATGTGCATAGCTTTCTTGGCACATACCAAAGGCGGCAACATTATTTCATCTTTTATCTGTTCATAATTTTCTAATGTCTCTATCTGAACTTCATTCGGAACATCTTTTAAAAATCCACCTTTTTCTTCCAATAATAATAATGTGACGTCATACTTTGTGAAGTCTATTTCTGAAACCAGATTTAGAAACGCCTTCTCCGTTCCTCCCACATTCATATCAATCATCATAAACAAAATTTTTTGTTTCATAGTTTTTATTCTCCAAGCATCTTATAAAATTTCTTTAATTCATCGCTGTTTCCCTTTTCTTCTTTTTTCAGATTACTCTCTATTTTCTGATATAATTCTTTATTATCTATTAATCGCATAATCGCACCCGCGACGCTATTTCCATTCATATCTGTAATCAATCCATTTTTCTCATGAGTTAACTGATGATATACCGCTTCAAAGTTTGTTGATATTACTGGTCTGTTTAACATTCTCGCCTCTGCAATTGCCAATCCAAATCCTTCGAAACGAGAAGGTTGTATGTAAATATCTGATTCCAATATATATGGATATGGATTTGAACGAACTCCTAGTAGAATAAAATATTCCTCTAAACGATTCTTTTTTATTAATTCTTTTATCTTTTGATATTCTTCACCCTTTCCAAGGACATACCAGCAGAAATTTATGCCATTTTCTCTTAGTATCTTTGCTGCGTCTATTGCAATATCATATCCTTTATTCGGATCCAGTCTTCCTACCGTAAGCAATTTATATTGTCCTTTTTGCATATCACTCATCACATTTGACTTCATCTTTGCCATCTTTAGAATAAAATTTTTATCCATAATATCATACATGATCGATATATGATTTCTGAATTGATAAAAATCCTTCTGAAATTCTTCTGCTACTGCATCGGATACACAATTAATCATTTGGATTTTTTTATATTCTTTTACATTATACTCTTTAGTATTACCCTGAGGTCTGTAAACTGTATTTACCCACGCCATTTTTTTCTTTGCTTTTACTTTATCCGCCACATAAAATGTTGGTGTCCCCTGTGCATAAGCAATTGCAACATCATATTCCTTTGGCAGCTTATCAAAACTATGTTCACAACATTTCCAAAACATCACAGCTTTGTCAGCATTATTGCCCTTTTTTATTCTTATTCGGATAGAATAATGAATTCTTGATAACAACATCTTCAATTTTGTAAATGAGAAAACACTCTTTATGCACTGGCTCATTGGTAAATTACAATATTCAAAATAATCTAATTTCGGTAATATATTTACTTCCTCTGGTACTAATTCTAAAAATTCTCCCGCTATTGAAAATAATTGTAAATCCACCTCATATTTTGAATAATCTATTAAATTCAATAATGTAGTTAAACTTTTTTCCGCCCCCGCACAATTTAAAGACTCTATAACAAATAATAATTTCTGTTTCATTACAACCCCTTCTTTTTTTCTATCTCCATCCATTCTTTTAAACCTTTAAATTGCCTTTTAGAACTTTCTACCACTTTATCAAATTGGTTTATGTACTGCTCTTTTTGCAATATCTCATGGCAATTATTTTTTTCTTTTGAACAATCTTTTATATCTAATATTTTTCCATTAAAATCTATATCTTTTAGAACATTTTCTGTTTTAGAACTATATACAAGTGGTAAAATTAATGTTCCAGTAATTAATCCTAATATATTGGCATGAAAGCGACTTGCAACAATCAATTTGCTTTCTTGAATTTTCTTTATAACTTCTTTGATATTTCCTGTATAAGCATATACATTAATCCTAAGATTTCTTTGTAATAAATCTTCTTGAATTGTTCTACAAATTCTTAAATCTCCCTCTGCTTCACAAAATGAAATTAATTCGTTCTCGTACCCTTGTGCCTGATTATCCATAATCATATCTTCTACAAATCGAATATATTGATCTGTGTATTTTCTTAACCCTTTCTTATGTTTTGGATCAATAATGGAATATACAACTTTATTTTTTTTAGGAATTGAATCTAATATTGGCAATTGAAAAATAATATCTTTTTCGCATCTTACATTCTTACATTCCCTAAAAAGTTGATATGAATATGATTCTCTAAAGCATACATCATAACATTTCTTAAATAATTCTTGATAAGCATTATAAAATTCATCTGTATCATATGGTCCAAAATTAGCCCCTAAAATAAACACTGGCTTTTTTTTCTCTTGAAACGCATTTACCAGTTTTTTTCTTTGTTCATATAATTCTTTCCAGTAAACTTCCTCTCGAAATATGGAGCCTCCTAAGAAAATCAATGCATCATATTCCTTGCTAATTCTTTTCTCATCATTAATATAATCATAAACTTTCAGCCTGTTTAAAATCTTAAATCCTGATGGATATGCAGATTTTTTTACATTTTTATATTTCTTTAGGAAATCATCATAATCATTTCCATAATAATTCAATATAAATTCAACATCTGGAAAGGTATTCGCCAATACATGGACAAACAGATCGTCCCCCAAATTTTTCGCCAAATATACATCTACATATATTTTCATAATTATTTCTTTTTCCCCCTTATCACATTTCCTAAACCCTTTCTCATTTTCAGATACATTCTATAAAGATTTAGATAGACATTTAGTCTTATGTAATTACGATTTACTATAAAATGATTTATTTTTTTATGTTTTTGACTTTTTTCTAATGCTCTTATAAACATTTTATCTTCCAGAATTTTTTCGCACAATTTTTTATATTCTGTCGAATTTAAAAATAAATAAAATACTGTATCTATAATTTTTTCATTTACACAATTTTCAACTTCACTTTGTTCAAATTTCAACATTTTTAACTTTATAAATAATTCCTTATAAAAACGTTTATAATTTTCTAAATAACTATCGTTTATATTTTTGCTTATACTATTATCATTCAATCTATTATAGTGATAGCTATATTGATCTACTATTTTCCAATTCTTCACATACTGCATATATTCCAAAATAAAAATCATATCTTCTGACTGATACAGTTTTTCATCCAACTGAAGATTTTCCCGATGAATTATATCTGTTTTGAAAATTTTGGCCCATAAAACACCACCCGTACCATTTATAATACTTTTTATCAGATTCTTTTTTTCTTTCTTGATAAACTGATCATCAAAATCTGTATGTCGTATAGAACCATAACAACTCTCATCTACATAACCACAACAAGCAAAATCCCTATGCTCTATTTGTTTTACCAATTGTTCTATATAATCTTTTTCTATTCTGTCATCGGCATCAATAAATATTGTATACTTACCTTTTGCTCTATTTATTCCGGCATTTCGTGCCTTTGATGGCCCTGCATTTTTTTGATAGATATATTGAAATCGATCATCACCCTCTATTTTCTCCTGAATAAAATCTTCACTTCTATCTTTTGATCCGTCATTAATCAAAAAACATTCAAAAAAAGAATAAGTTTGTCTCTTAATTCCGTCTATACATGTTTTTATATATTTTTCAGCATTATACACTGGAATGATAATACTAACTAATTCTTTTTCCATAGTTTCTCCCTTATTTCGTTCATTTTCTCTGGTCCTAAAATCTTTACAATTCTTTTCTTGATTTCCTTCTTCACCTGCTCTTTTTTTGACATCCAAGATACAGCAAAATAATGGACACAATAACTGTTTTCTGTAATATTATAATGGCAATTAATATAATCATATGGTGAGAAAAATTCCTTTGGGTAAATCTGAATCCCATTTTCCAGTTCCTGATAATGATTTTCCTGTACAAAACCTTTTTCTTTTAACATCTTTGTTAGTTTTGCTACGTTAGTTCCTGCGATGATCTGTCCTTTTTTATCCAAGAAACTTAGTTGCTCATAAAGATTCAAAAATTCTTTAACCAATGGATGTCCTTTTTCAAAAGCCATAAAACTAGTCGCAACATATTCTTTTTCTTCCATTCCTAAAATGCATTGTGCCTCTAATAATGGATTGAAAGATTTTAAGACTTCTACATCAGTATCCATGTAAACTCCCCCATACTGATATAATGCCTCAACACGAGCTACATCACTGACAAATGCATATTTCCCTGCTGTATATGCTTCCCGTGTATACTGCAACCGTTCAATATCAAAGTTATCCTCATTCCACTCCATTAATTGATACTCTGGAAGAAACTGTTTCCAGCTTTCAATGCATTTCTTTACATCTTCTGGTTTTTCTTTTCCTCCAAACCAACAATAATGTACAATTTTAGGTATTGCCATACTTAATCCCCCATTAATTGATAGATTTTCTTTACTTCTTCTTTATTACTATAATCTCTTTTTTTACAATTTATTTGTAACTTTTTCTGTAAATCAAAATTTTTAATAAGATTTATAATTCCTTGTGCACACTCCTTATTATTCATCGGTACAATAATGCCATCCACTCCATCTTCTAGCTGACTTGCTGCCGTTGTGAAGTCTGTTATAATAATTGGTTTACATAATATTTGTGCTTCTCTTACTGTTACTGCCTTTCCTTCATATCTCGATGGTTGAACATAGATATCACATTGTTTTATATACGGATATGGATTAATTTTTTTACCTAAAATTTTAACATTGTCTTCTACACCATACTCTTTAATTTTATTCCTAATTAAATTCTCTTCCCCTCCATATCCAATTAAATACCATCTTATTTCAATATTAGCTTCTTTTATAAACTTACATATTTCAGGCACATTATCAAAATTTTTCTGTTCACTAAATCTTCCTATTGACAATAACTTTATACATTCATTATTTTCCATATCTGTTATTGACTCATCCGCTCTTTTTCTTAAATAATCTGCCGGCAATAAATTTTCAATCACAATAGATTTATCTTTCAATGCCGGATAATTTTTATCAAATTCTTTTTTACAGGCTTCTGATACTTGTGCTATATAATCACATCCATCCCACATCTTATAATCTAAATTTTTGTCTACTCTAATTTTATTAAAATCAGTATGTAACCAACCGATTCTTATTTTCGCATCACATTTTTTTTGAATTATCCAATGTGGGTCAATAAAACTCAACGCAATGTCATATTTTTTTTCAATTTTTTTCAAAAATGGCATGACATTCAAATAACCATATTCTTTTATCATATATCCATCATTGTATTTTTTCGCCTTTATCTTTCCAAACATTCTGGCAAAAAATATTCCTATTTTTTTATTTTTAAGCACATCTTTTAGCGGAATCATTAACTGCTTGTAATCTTCGTCTTCCTGTAATATATTGACTTCTTCAGGAATGAACTCCATCAATTCCCCACTATGTTTTATTAAAAATAGATCCACCTGATATTTGGTATAATCTATTTCATTCAATAAGCCTAATAAACTCGTTTCTGCTCCACCTATTTCCATATTAGAATGTACAATTAATATTCTTTTCATATGCCTTATTTCTCCCCATTAATTAATGATTATCTATAAAAATTTCTATATAACCAATTAATTATCCGAATATACCATTTTTCTTGATTCTTTTGATTTTTTAAATCTTTCCACGGTGTCATGTTCAAATATTTCCAATAGAGTCCTTTCTTAGGATGTTTACAGCCTTTAATCCAAGGTCTTACAGTAAAACTTGGGGTATAATGCAAAATTGATGGTACTTCCTTTGCATTCTCAATTTCTTTTTCATTATAAAAACTGGTACTTTCTTTATAATATCTCATAATTTGATTCCGATTAAAAATATAATGTATTGTCATTACATTATATTTTAATGGTAATTTATAAATCTTACTTTTAAGAACACCATTTATTACTCCTTGATCATGATGAACTACTTTTCCATGATGCTTTTCAATAAATTGTAAAAATTTTTCTGATATATTATCCTCTCTCCATTTTTTTAGATTAATTAATAATACTCCTGAATTATAGTATGGTTGCCCGCTTTCTATTCCTACAGAATTTTTTGTATTATCATTTACTGCATCTTGAACAGCTCCTATGTAATATTCCTTAATATCCATATTCCATAAATCATATACTGATTGATTCACAATAATATCACAGTCCAAATATAAAATCTTATCTATATTCTTATCCAACATTTCACTTATAAATAATCTTGCATATGCACTTATGGAAATATCCCATTGCATATTTAATTTTAATCTCTTCAACCATTTAGAAAAATTAATCCATTCTAAAGATAATTGCTCGTATTTTTCTATCAAATTTTCTACTTGATTTCGTTTTTCTATACTTATATTATTTTCTATCAAATAAATATTTATTGTTTTAAAATTTTTATTATTCTGTGCCAATGATACTATTGATGTCACTGCATGCTGAACATAATTATCATCACTTGAATATACTACATTCATAACTTCTTTTCTTTCCATAGTCTCTATCCCCCTCTCAAAAATTAATTTTATTTACAAAATGATGATACAAGGCTCCATATCCTAAACTAATATGCATTTCATAATAATAATACAATATATAACATCCTATACACATCAAATAAATAATCTTTTCATTTCTCTCATCAAACAAATATTTGATACACCATATTAATAACGTTACCATATATACAGAAAAATACATATTAAATCGTGCATAAATCCAAAATCTCGTAGCTAATAATATCGCAATCAAATTGATCACAGAAAAATTAACCACAATATTATAGTATTTTTCTTTTCCCCTTAAAAAATCTTTTCCTAAATATGACAAAACCACAGGTACTGCCATAACCAATACACGAATCATATTTGCTCCAGCGCCTGTTGACATTAATGCTTCTTTATAATTTCCGTATTGTGTTTCTCCTAAAATATTAGCAAGCATTGGACCTGTGATTGGATATGATACGAAAAGGAAAATTCCTGCAAATAATATCCATTTTGTCATATTTCCCCATGCTGGCTTATCTACAACAAAATATAATATCAAAAAGATCAATGCAGATTGATGAATTGTTGAACACAATAGAACAATTGGAATATAAAATTTCCACTGTTTTTTATGAATCATTGGAAAGCAAAAAAATAAAATTGCAGAAGCCAGATATTGTCGAACTCCATTCATTGTTACTAGATAACATCCTGATGTAATAAATAAAAATACTGCCATCTCTATCATATCTGTATTTTTATAATAAGTAATAAAAATTAAACCAATTGTTATGATTGCCATACACAATAAAATAATCTGTGAATCTTTTGATATAAACTGTTTTATAAACGTAGCAACTGCATAAAATCCTCTATCAGCTTTAATTGTCGGATGTTTCAAAAATCCAATAAAACTACTTGGTAGTTTATCAAAAATCTGGCGGTATGTCCCTGTATCTCCAATACCCTGCCGAAACCCAGACACAAATATCAAAACAGCACAAGCCATCCCCGCAAATAAAGCATTTGCGCGAAATACTCTCTCACCTTTTACATATTTATATTTTCCACTCATTCTTGCAAACAGACACAAGAAATACGTACTAAATAATGTTATCCACCAGACTGTCATATCCTATAACCTCTTTTACTATTAATTCATCTTTTTAACCTGTTGCTTTATATAAAATGTTAATGCGATTCCAAATGGAATTGCTAAGATTGTTAATCCTTTTTCTGGACTTTCTTTTAAAAATTTTTTATTTTTACTAATTATACTACTTGATACATAATGAATACAATTCATAAACTTTCTTTTGAATGTCTTATCATATTTCATATAAACAGTTCGTAAAAACGCAAATCCCTTTGGATTGTTTAAATACTGGCGGAACATATTAGCACTTGATCCATCTGCTTGGTATTCCACATTGCATAATATTTCATCCATAACAAGCAGTTCGTATTCCTGATCACAAAGAAGATATTTATAATTGAGTCCTACATATTTCTCTCCTTCAAACACTGGATATTCTGGATATTTTGTAATGACATCCGTTCGATATATTAATTTTTTATCTCCAGATCCACCTGCTTGATAATAACCAGATAATGTTGTACTTTTTAAATCTTTGGGAAATCTTTTTCCAATGATCTTCCCATTGAAATCTGCATCTAATCCTATGATTCCTGCATATTTATTACTTCCATATTTTTTCCAGAATGTAATAATCTTCTCTGCTGCATCATCAGCAAGATAATCATCGGAATCAATACACACATTTAATTCTGTATCAATCAATTGATATGCAGCATTATGTGCAGTATGCATTCCGCCATTTTCTTTGTAATGATAGATAATCTCAAAACCACTGTCTTCCTTTATCCAGCTTTCTACCAATTCTTTTGTATTATCACTTGATCCATCATCTATGATCAGCCATTTAAACTGCTTACATTTTTGTCTGCATAGACTTTCATAACATCTATGTAAAGTATGTGCTCTGTTGTATGCAGGGGTAAATACTGTTAATATGATTTCATTTTCCATTCGTATAAAACTCCTCTAACCATCTTGCATTCTTTTCTATGTCAAATCCATGTTCTATGATATCTTCTATTGTATTTTTTCTTTTTGAATATCTGTATTTAGCGATTTCCTGATTCCAAAGACTTGTATTCCCACTAAGAGATACTTTGCTGATCTGATCTGTGATCATAATCTCATCCGTGATCATATCTGATATCACACATGGAAGTCCTGCTGCCTGCGCTTCCACTAATGTCACTGGAAGTCCTTCAAACAACGATGGAAACAAAAACAGATCCATTGCTTGTAATAATTGCGGAATATCCTCTCTCAAACCAAGAAATTTAACTTTTGTTTCAATTCCATATTCCTTTGCCATCTCCTTAATCTTTTCCTGCAATTCTCCATTTCCAATCAGAACTAAAATGGCATCCTCATTTGTCTTCGCAAAATCAGCAAAACGTTTGACTAAAAACTCATGATTCTTCTGAAGATTAAATCTCCCAACATGCCCAATCACAAATTTATCTTCCACTCCAAGTTCAACTCTTTTTTGCTTTCTCACTTCTTCATTATAAATAAACTTCTTTGCATCAATCGCATTATTCATAATCTGAAATTTATGTTTTCCAAACATCCATTTACCAGCTTCTTTTCCACATGCGAATAAATGTGTCGCATATTTTGGAATCTGTTTCTTTGAATAATCTTTGATCAGATATTTCAAATTCTTTTCTTGACTTGTATTATGACTATGGGCAATTCTTACTGGCACCCCATTTTTCTTCGCTGCTTTTAATGGATATGCACTCAGACAATCTAAATGAGAATGTACAATCTTATATTCTTTATGTTCCTTAAAGAATCGGTCCAAACTTCTCATATAACTTAGACTAAAAGGATTCAATACTGGCATATGGTAGATTTTACCGCCTAAACCTCTGATTTCATCGTCATAATCTTTCTTTTCATTTTCTGGTCTGTGTGTCAGAAAATCAAACTGAACTTTATTCCTATCTATATTTCGATAATAATTCATAAGCATTGTTTCAAGTCCACCACGGTTCATGTGAGTGACAACTTGTAATACTCTGATTGGTTCTCCCATTTTATTAATTCAACTCCCTAACTATTTTTATAACTTATTAGTTACTATCTAAATAATCCTTCCAAAGTCATCTCAACAACCTTCTCCTTATCAAACCTCTTCTCCATCACTTCCCGTGACTTCTCTCCCATCTGTTTCTTCTCTTCATAGGAAAGTTCAATAAATTCCATCATCTTCTCTTCCAATCCCTTAACATCCTTCACATCCACCAGATACCCATTCTCGCCATCTCTTACAGCTTCCATACACCCATGAATCCTGCTGGTGATCAATGGTCTTCCCATGGCTCCACATTCTAGCAGTGTATTTGCCATGCCTTCATGATACGATGGTAATACAAAGCAATCGCATTTCTTAATGAATGGTTTGACATCTTCCTGATAGCCATAATAATAAATGATCCCATTTCTGACCAATGACTGGATTCGTTCCTTATAATCATCTTCCATTGGTCCTACGATATCAAACGATACTTCTGGGTAGCTCTTCTTAATGTTCTTTGCTACTTTGAACAGTTCTTCGACTCCTTTTTCTTTCATCACTCGTCCAATAAACAAGAATCGGATGTTTCTTGATTCTTCTGGATATGGTGTCTTCTTGTATTCATCAAGGTCAATTCCTGCTCCTGGGAGAGTACATGATCTGGATTCTTTGATAATATTATTTTCTATAAACACCTGCTTATTTCCTTCATTTTCAAAGAAGATCGTTTTTGCCTTTTTGCAGGATAGTTTATATAAAAATACGACGAGTTTCTTGATCATATTTTCATTCTGAAATGCAGTTCCTAATCCTGTGATATTGACTGCATATGGAATTCTTTTGAATCTTGCTGCGATCCCTCCGTAGATGTTTGGTTTAATCGTGTAGGTGATCACAAGGTCTGGCTTTATCTTGCCTAAGATGTTAAAGTATCTCATCATCAGTTTAAGATCTGTTGCTGGATTGATTCCTCTTCGATCTACCGGTGTTTCGATAAAATGACATCCCATCTCTTTTAAATTCTGTACTAACATTCCTTTTGGCAGGGATATATAGACTTCATTTCCTTGATCTATGAGCTTTTTGATCAGTGCTTTTCTGAATTTGTATAATCCTACGTCTAGGTTTGCTAAAATTAATATCTTCTTATTCTTCATCGTTTACTCTTCTCACTGGTACTCCAACATAAGTTCCTGCTTCGTTGATATCTTCGATCACTGTACTTCCTGCTCCCATGATCACTTCGTCTGTGATATGCAGTCCTTGTATGATCTGGCTTCCTGTGCCGATCTCTGTCTCAGTCTTTAAATGGACATCTCCTGACAGTAAAACTCCCGGATACAGGGTATTATAATCTCCGATCTCATCATCATGTCCGACAATACTTCGGTTGCAGATCAGATTAAAATTACCAATCTCTATATTCGTTGTCATAATAACGGATGTACAAATGATATTTCCTTGTCCTAGATGCACTCTTTGTGATGTGATCACGGATGGATCGATCAGATTAGGATACCATAAGTTTGGATTTGGCAGACATTTTAAAACTAGTTTTTTACGGACTTTTGCATTGCCTATAGCGAAGGCGACGGCAAGTTTTTGTTCTTTGTCATATTCTTCGAGGTATTTCATTCCTCCAAGAATCGGATAGCCATCTATAATGCTGCCTTGCTGGATTCCATCGTCTATGTATCCAAGAATCTCATATGTTGGTTCTTCTTCGTTGATCCGTTCGATCAGCCACTGAGTATCTCTTCCCATACCACCGGCTCCAACGATCACGATTGGTTTTATCTTTGGTTCTTTACTCATATAACCCATCCTCATTCTTCTTCCAATAGCATTCCATTCCTAATGCTTTCGGTGCAATAAAATCTTTCTCGATATCATCTCCGACAAATGCCATGTTCCTGCATGGTATTTCTAATCGTTTTCTCATGATCAGAAATGGAAGATCATTTGGTTTCCTGAATTCCATGACATTTCCATGTCCTGCAAGTTCATCTGTGATCAGTATCTCGTCTGCCATTTTATCTAACCCCAGGGCTTCTATCTTGGCTCGCTGTACTTTTGGTGTTCCATCGATCAAGATCCCGATACTTCGCTTTTGCGTGTGTAGTTCAAAGAATAATTCTTTAACTCCTTCATAAAGTGAAATCTCTGGTTTATGGTCCCTGATGGCTTCTCTGCATTTTAATAATAATTCATCCGAATACATTCCTGCATCTTTTAATACCGTTTCCAGTGGCGGCTGCCCTTTTTCCAGTGCTGCGCATAACTTATTAAAGATATTGTTCACTTCTGGAAGCATTCGTTCTACCACTCGGAAACTGCTTCGTACATAATCTTTCTCTGAGTATAATGTGTCATCCAGATCAAAGATCACTGAACCAATTCCCTCGTCTAAATGATACAGATCTTTAAAATCATGAATCTCTACAATCGGTTCTTCTCTTGTATTTAAACATACACTTTTTTCAAATCTTGTGAAAATAACATTGTCATCGGCTGCATCCTCTTTGTATTCCATTGGTTCACCTAACATCATGGAGAGTGCTGCATATGGTGCGTCGGCTCCTGCCTTGATTGATACGGTGTTTGCCTGATGATACCATGGTTCCATTCGGATAAAATAATCTTTGTCTGTATGTTCTTCACGAAGCATAAAGATCGTCATCCATCCGGATGGCCTTAATTTTTTTATCACTTTCTTTGCTTCTTCTACGATCTTGTGATCTCTTACAACTCTGTATCTTGCACTTTCTTTTCCCTCGACTTCTTCCTTTGCCCTTGGTGTGATGTAAACCGGGCTTCCGTCTAGATTGCAGAATACGTCGATCTCATACATCTTCCCATTTAAAAATGGACGTATCGTGTAATTCGCGTATTTTGATGCATGAAAACTTAATTCTTGTTCATCATGGATCATGATGCTTTTCTCCAGATTATCCATTTCATCCAATACTGCAAACATTGCTGGGAATCCTTGTGTATAGTCATTGGCACTGCTTACGACCTGTGGTGCGTTAAGACCACATTCTTCAAAGAAACGAGCTGTCCAGCGTTTGTTGCTGCACAGCAGAGCTAATTCTTCATTTGCAATGAGAACTTCTGTTCCAACAGCTTCAAATTCGCTGGCTCTTTGTGACAGGATAAAAACGTCTTCTTCTGTTCTTGGAATGAGCAGAGCGATCTTCTCCTGTTTACAGATATGTAAGAGTTCTGTGACATAACCTTCTTCCCCTGGCTGTGGAACCTGATAGTGCTTATGGCAGCGATATAATGCTGGCGCTTCCAGTGAATGATCGCAGCCGACAAATGTTACTTTCACCCCTAATCTGCCGGCAGCATAGCGGAAGGTATCGATAAATTCGACCTGATCTGCCACGCTTGAAAATAAGATCTTTAAGTGTCCTGCTTTCTTGTATTTGGAAAACTGGTCTTTCTTTGTTCCCTGAAAGGCATACATTGTCACAGATTCCTGTGCACTGATCCCTGCTCTTTTTAAGACTTTGGTCACAGTCTTTAATATGATCTTGATGTCGGTAAGAAATGAAATGTTATCCACATATTCAAGGTCGAATTCAAACTTTTCTTCCCAGCTGATGGCATTTCTCCCATTCACCTGTGCAAGTCCAGTCAGTCCTGGTCTTACATCTGCACGTCGTTTCTGTCTTGCACTGTAGAAATCTATGTATTGTTTCAATAATGGTCTTGGCCCGACAAAACTCATATGTCCAAATAAGATGTTGAAGAATTCAGGTAATTCATCAAGACTTGTGGATCTTAACATCTGTCCAAATCTTGGAAGACGTTCTTTGTCTGGTAACAGATCACCATTCTCATCGACGGCGTCTGTCATACTTCTGAACTTGTAAAGTGTAAATATTTCGTTATGATATCCCGGTCTTTCTTGTTTGAAGATCACGGGGCTCCCTAATTTGATCCTTACTAACAGTGCTGTGACAAGCAGGATCGGGCTTGATACAATGATACAGCACAGTGACAATATGATGTCAAAAAATCGTTTGATATATTTGTGATACATCTTTATATATACTCCGTTTACATTTTGTTCTTATCGGTCCAGTACGGATCTTATGATTCCTATAATCCGATCCATATCTTCTTTTGTATTCTTAATATCACTTGGAAGACATAATCCGCGATCAAAGATATCTTCTGATACTGGCTTCTTATCATCTTCGTAATGAGAATAGAATTCGCACCCTTTAAATACTGGTTGTTGATGTAATGGTTTCCAGATCGGACGGCTCTCGATATTCTCTCTTTCCAAAGCTTCTATGATATCTAATGGTTTTGTCTTACTGTCTTCATCGATCGTCATGCATGATAACCAGAAGTTTGGTTCACTGCATGTTTCATATGGATTCATATGCACTTGTTTATAATCCTTGAAAGCATCTTTGTATGTCTCATAGATTGCTTTTTTCTTCGCAATATGTTCATCCAGATGCAGAAGCTGTCCTCTTCCAACTCCCGCTGTGATATTAGACATTCGGTAGTTATATCCGATTTCCTTATGTTCATAATGTCGGACCGGTTCTTTTGCCTGTGTTGCCAGGAATGTTGCATGCTTGATGTATTCTTCATTCTCTGATGCGATCATTCCACCGCCTGATGTCGTGATGATCTTATTTCCATTGAATGAAAATCCTGCCATGACTCCGAATCTTCCTGTCTGGACTCCTTTATATGTTGCTCCCAGACTTTCTGCAGCATCTTCGATCAGTGGAACTTTATATTCTTCACAGAGTGCTTTGATCTCGTCTACCTTGGCTGGTGTTCCATAAAGGTGTGCAACGATCACTGCTTTTGCCTCTTTATGTTCTTCCAATGCTCTTTTCAATGCCTGTGGTGACATATTCCATGTCTCTGGTTCAGAATCCACGAATACAATCTTGCCTTTTTCGTAGGCGACTGGATTCACTGTTGCAGCAAAAGTCAGCGAAGGACATATCACGGTATCTCCTTCCCCGACTTCTAATAATTTCACCGCCAGATGCAGTGCTGCGGTTCCTGCGCTTAGTGCACTGCAGTGTGCGATTCCTGTATACGCTTCCATCTCACGTTCAAAGCCATTGACATTTGGCCCAAGTGGTGCGATCCAGTTGGTGTCAAATGCTTCCTGCACAAACTTCTGTTCTTCCCCATGCATCGTTGGTGATGCCATATATATACGTTCTTTCATGCTGTCTCATCCCCCTGTCATTTTGTCTGTTGATTTGTCTGTTTATATGTATACTCTGGAACTAATCTTTTTACAACTTCACGAATATTCGGATCTTCGGAAAATGCCGCATGATCTAATTCAGCGATCAGTTCACTAAATTGTTCTGTCTCCATCATCCTTGGACTTCCAATGAAAATTCGTTTGTTCTTTGTCTCTTTTTTATTCTCCTCATCGATCAGAAGTTCTTCATACAGCTTCTCCCCTGGTCTTAAGCCAGTAAACTGGATTTCTATATCTTCTCCTGGTGTAAGTCCTGATAAACGGATCATATTCTTCGCAAGATCTAAGATCTTGACTGGTTCTCCCATATCAAGGATAAATATTTCCCCGCCTTCTGCGTAAGCTCCTGCTTCCAACACCAGACTGACGGCTTCTGGGATCGTCATAAAGTATCGGATGATCTCTGGATGTGTAACTGTTACCGGACCACCATTGGCAATCTGCTTCTTGAACAACGGAACGACACTTCCGTTACTTCCAAGAACATTTCCAAATCTTACAGCAACGTATTCTGTATCGTATAAGCTGTTCATGTATTGAATGACCATCTCACAGATCCGCTTGGAAGCGCCCATGATATTTGTCGGTCTTACTGCCTTATCCGTGGAGATCAGTACCATTCTCTTTACGCCGCTCATTCCTGCTTCTTTGGCTATGTTAAATGTGCCAAATACATTGTTCTTGATCGCATCATGCGGGCTGTCCTCCATCAATGGCACATGCTTATGTGCTGCTGCATGAAATACGATATCAGGCTTATGATCTTCGAAAATATTGTGTATTCGCAGATGGTTCTGGACAGATACGATCAATACTTTCAGATCTAGTTCTGGATGTGTTCTCTTTAATTCCATCTGGATCTCGTAGGCGTTGTTCTCATAATTATCAATGATCACTAACTTCTTCGGCTGATATCTTGCGATCTGTCTGCAGATCTCACTTCCGATCGATCCGCCTCCCCCTGTGACAAATACGACTCTGTCTTTGACATAGCTCATGATTGATGGAAGATTGGCTTTCACTGGTTCTCTTCCAAGCAGATCCTCAATCTCTACTTCTCTTAGAGCAGATACCGTAACTTCACTGTTAATCAACTGATATAAGCCCGGAAGAATACTCAGACGACATCCTGTCTGCTTGCAGATCTCAAGGATATCCTTGCGGTCCTTGGGTTCTATTGTCGGAATTGCCAAAATGATCTCTTCAACATCAAATTTAACTGCATTGCGCAGGATCGTATTACGATTGCCAACCACTGGTATCCCAGATAAATATGTTCCTTTCTTCGCTGGATCATCATCTATGATGCAACGGATCGTTTTAGTCACATATGTACTCTTTTTGATCTCATTTAAAATGATGCTTCCTGCTTCTCCTGCTCCGATCAACATTACCGGAACTTTCTTCTTGCCAATGTCATTCACTTTGAGTGGTTCACTTCCCTGAATCAATCGGACAAGTAATCGGATAAAAAACATTCCCAACAGCAGATATACCAAATACAAGAAATAGTAACTTCTTGGTATCTCCCATTGTAACATATAAATTCCGATCAACTGGAAAGCTGCTGCGATCACAGCTGCTTTAACGACATTAATAAAATCGGAGATTCCTGCATACTTCCATTGCGTTGAATACAATCGATATGCCATAAAGATCACAATACTGCAAAAGAGATTCAACGGCATGTATTTTGCAGCATTTTTCAAAAAAATCGGTGCGATCTGTGATGGATAGAATTCAAATCGCGTTAATAATGCAAGGTATGATGCTATGATCATCATTATGATATCTGAAATCCCAAGTATCATATTCCATTTCTTTCTTTGGATGATTGTTTTTAATTTCTTCATATACTTTCCCCTAACATATGCTCTCACATATTTGTTTTAAATCTATTATACCATTCCTTTTCTTAATTTCCTATATCTACTCCTGCTCATTTCCTGCTTTTTGGTAATTTTTTCTTAAAATACAGCAAAAAGAGATGGAAAAAATCTATATTGTTTTGATCTTTCCATCTCTTTTTATGTTAAAATTTTATCTTTTCATCAAGATTCTATCTTTTTATACGTTGATCTCAGCTGTTAATCCAAGTACTTCTTTATTCTCTTCCAGAATTGGATTGATCACTTCATTCACAAATTCTTCTGTCTGCTGTGGTGCACGTCCTACGAAGTTCTCTGGTTTCATGATCGCCTGTAACTGTTCCATGTTCATACCAAATGCTGGGTCTGCTGCGATTCTTTCTAACAGATCGTTTGCTTTTCCTTCTTCTTTGACAACTTTTCCTGCTGCCATAGAATGTACACGGATCTTCTCATGAAGTTCCTGTCTGTCTCCACCAGCTTTTACTGCATCCATCATGATATTCTCTGTTGCCATGAATGGAAGTTCGCTTCTTAAACGGCTTTCGATAACCTTAGGGTATACAACTAATCCGTCTACAACGTTTAAGTAAAGGTCTAAGATACCATCGATCGCTAAGAATCCTTCTGGTACAGATAAACGTTTGTTGGCTGAGTCATCTAATGTTCTTTCAAACCACTGTGTAGATGCTACTAATGCTGGGTTCATGGCATCTGACATTACGTAGTTTGCTAAGGAAGCGATTCTTTCACTTCTCATTGGGTTTCTCTTATATGCCATTGCAGATGATCCGATCTGGTTCTTCTCAAATGGTTCTTCTACTTCTTTTAAGTGCTGAAGAAGTCTGATGTCGTTTGAGAACTTATGAGCAGACTGTGCGATTTGGCTTAATACATTGATCACACGGGAATCAACTTTTCTAGAGTATGTCTGTCCAGATACTGGCTGGCATTTGTCAAATCCCATCTTCTTGGCGATCATTCCATCGATCTTCTTGATCGTTTCGTGGTTTCCTTCGAATAACTCTAAGAAACTTGCCTGTGTTCCTGTTGTTCCTTTTGATCCTAATAATCTCATGTTAGCGATCACGTGATCAAGATCTTCTAGATCATATACGAGATCCATCAGCCAAAGGCTTGCTCTCTTACCTACTGTTGTAGGCTGTGCTGGCTGAAAATGTGTAAATCCAAGTGTTGGAAGATCTTTGTATTTCATTGCGAATTTGGATAATTCGTTGATCACATTTAATAATTTTACTCTGACAAGCTTTAATGCTTCTGTCATGATGATGATGTCTGTATTATCACCAACATAGCAGGATGTTGCTCCTAAATGGATGATTCCTTTTGCCTTTGGACATTGTACTCCGTATGCATATACATGAGACATAACATCATGACGGACTAATTTTTCACGTTCTTTTGCTACATCGTAGTTGATGTCTTCTGCATGTGCTTTTAATTCGTCGATCTGTTCCTGTGTGATATCAAGTCCTAATTCTTTCTCTGTCTCAGCAAGTGCGATCCATAACTTTCTCCATGTCTTAAACTTCTTGTCTGGAGAAAAGATGTACTGCATCTCTTTGCTTGCATAACGTTCTGATAATGGGCTCTGGTAACGGTCGTTCATAAAAATCTCCTTATCCTTATCTTTCAAAATTTCCACGAATATCTCTTGTTGGCGGTTTCATTGGATACTCACCTGTGAAACATCCTTTACAGATCGGTAATCCCTGTACCATCTGTGAAAGTCTCTCTTCTCCTAAGTATCCTAAACTATCTGCTCCGATCACTTCACAGATCTCGTTGATCGATCTGTTATATGCGATCAGCTGTTCTCTCTCTGGAATATCAGTTCCAAAGTAGCATGGCCACAGGAATGGTGGGGAACTGATTCTTACGTGAACTTCTGTCGCTCCTGCATCGCGTAACATCTTCACAATGCGGTCACTTGTTGTTCCTCGTACGATGGAATCATCGATCATGATGACTCTCTTTCCTTTGACTGCTTCTTTTAAAACATTTAACTTGATCTGCACGCTTGATTCACGGCTGCTCTGTCCTGGTTTGATGAAAGTTCTTCCAACATAACCGTTCTTGACAAACGCGGTTCCATATGGGATTCCTGACTCTAAGGAATATCCAAGAGCTGCTGCATTTCCTGATTCTGGTACTCCGACAACCAAGTCTGCTTCTACTGGTGAATCCTGTGCGAGGTATCTTCCTGCCTGAATTCTTGAGTGGTATACCCCAACTCCGTCAATCTCACTGTCTGGTCTTGCAAAATAAATGTATTCAAAGATACATCTTGCTGTTTTTTCCTTTGGAATACATAAATCACAGTCTGACTGAATTCCATCCTTTGTGATCGTTACGATCTCTCCTGGATTCACATCACGGATAAATTCTGCTCCGATCGTATCTAATGCACAGCTTTCAGATGCTAATACATAAGCGTTATCTCTCTTACCGATACATAATGGCTTAAATCCATATGGATCTCTTGCCCCGATCAGTTTCCTTGGTGACATAACGATCAGGGAATACGCACCTTTGATCTTCTGCATTGCTCTGGCTACTGCCTTCTCAATTGATGATGTATTTACGCGTTCTCTTGCGATATGATATGCGATAACTTCGGAATCGATCGTTGTCTGGAAAATAGCTCCTGTCTTTTCTAATTCTTCGCGAAGTTCTATTGCATTGATCAGATTACCATTATGTGCAAGTCCTAAAGTACCTTTTACATAATTTAAAACCAGTGGCTGGGCATTCTCAGGAACACTCTCTCCTGCTGTTGAATACCTTACATGCCCCACACCGATATCTCCCTTTAATGCCTGAAGGGAATCTGGTGTAAACACTTCATTACATAATCCCATACCTTTTCGAGATGTGACATTACGTTTTGGACCATTCGTATCAGAAACTGCAATTCCGCAGCTTTCCTGACCTCGATGCTGAAGTGCAAACAATCCATAATAGATCGTTGACGCTACATCATTGCCATCGAAATCGTAGATACCGAAAACTCCACATTCTTCTCCCAACTTATCAAAGTTCTCTCTGCTCATCGTGATCTTTTGACCTTTCTGTTATACAATCTTTAGTTTCCTTTGTAAAATACACATTTTTGATAGTAACATATTCATTTTAAATCTGCAAGCATCCCTGTTATTGATTCTCTTTTAATAATGTAGTATCTGGAGGGATCTCTCCTCGCTTAAGCTTTGTATATATGATCCTTCTTACAGATTTATCGATTCTTGATTCTTTGATCTTGCCACTTTTTAGTGCCTTCTTAATTGCCTTGTATGCTTCTTTATAGTTATCCGGCATCACGATCAGGTCAACTCCTGCCTGAATTGCTTTCACTGCTGCTTCTCCGGAACTATAGTTATCTGTGATCGCTTTCATGTTCATCGCATCGGTCATGATAACACCCTTATATTCAAGTTCATCTCTTAGAATATCTGATACAACTCTGCTGCTCAAGCTTGAAGGCTCCTTCTCATCTGTCACATTAGACAGCATCAGATGTGACACCATCACTGCATCAGCTTTTGCCTTGATTCCTGCTTTAAATGGTTTAAAATCTGTATCTCTTAATGTATTGATCGTCTGATCGGTCTCTGTGCTTCCGCGGTGTGTGTCTCCTCCAGTCTGTCCACTTCCTGGAAAATGCTTTAATGTCGCTGAGATCTGTTGTTTCTGCATGTTCTTTACCAGTGTTGTAATAATATCAGCGACTTTCTTTGAGTCTGTCCCAAAGCTTCGGTCTCCAATCTCTGTGTTATTCTTATTCGTTAAAACGTCTGCGACTGGTGCCAGATTCATGTTAAATCCAAGCTCTTTTAATTCCTTTCCCTGTGTCTTTCCCATCTGCGCGATCTTCTTGTTATTGTAAGTTCTTCCAACTTCCTGTGCAGATGGATATACTGTCATCTTCATCTTGGGATTTGATGCGACTCTTGAAACCTGTCCACCTTCCTCATCCACTGCCATAAATAGTGGAATATAGGAGGCATCTTGAAGCTCATCCGTCATCTTCTTTGTCTGATCAGGTGTGTTGATATTCTTCGCAAACATGATCACCCCTCCTGCTGGATACTTCTTCAATGTCTTCTTCATCTGACTCGTCACGCTTGTCTGATTCTTGCTTTCTGCCTCATCTAATTGATAAACAGATACCATAAATAGTTGTCCGATCTTATTCTTTAAGGACATCTCCTTCGTGATATCTTTTGCCATTCCCTGCAGGGTTGTCTCATCCAGATCTTCTGTCTTAAGCTTCTTTGTTGTACTCTTCTTCCCGCATCCTGCTGTCATGACAAGCATCAATACAAGGACAAGGCTGATTAAACGTCTCTTCATTCTTTCGTGTCCTTTCCGTGCATGCTCTTTTCTTTTTATTATACCAGAAGCATTTGTTTGTATCAAATGCTGTTACGTCTTATTTCTAATAGTAAGAAAGAATCCTGCTTTGCAGGATTCTCCGCCTGCGGCGGGTCGCTTCAGCGACAAATTTCCCTTCCGCCGCAGTGCGATCCTGCCCGGAGGGCTTTTTTCTTATTTCATAGGGGATTTCATCGAAATTTCCTATGAAATAAGAAAAAAGCCCCTCCAGATCTTAATGTCTGAAGAGACTTTAAAAGCAGATGTCTCCAAATACGCAACCGTTCCATAAGTCACCATGTATCAAAACTTCATGAAAAAAAAGGATTTAAAAACCACTCTCTTAAATGGTCTATTTGCATATTGTCGACACCACTAGTATATACTTTTATATTTATGTTTTCTACCCTTTCAACATAGTTTTTTTCAATTTTTACAATTTTGTCAAAAAACATATGAAATCTATTTGTTTACATCTAAATGTTGTTTAAATTGTATAGTAACCAGGAATTGATCTCCGTCTATTCTTATCGAAAACTCTCCTCCACAATTCTTTGTAAAACTGTCTGCGATGGAAAGTCCTAATCCGTTTCCTTCGCTGGTACGTGATTTTTCCGCTCTGGCAAACCGTTCCATGATCTCTTCTTCTGTAAAATTCATCTCATAGGATGCTGTGTTTATAACTTCTAATTTTATATTTTGATCTGCTTCGGTGATCCTTAGGAAGATTCTGGTTCCTTTCAGGGAGTATTTTAAGGCATTTTCTATGACATTTTGTACCACTCGGTACATGCGGCTACTGTCTCCGATAAATCTTGTGTGTGTAGCTTCGCACTGATATCTGATCGCAAATTCAGATTCTTCTATCTGATCTGCCATATCCCCCAGTGTCTGTTCTACCAGACGTTTCATATCCATTTCTTCCAGATCTACTTTCGCATCTCCACTTGTTGCTTTCGCAAGTTCAAACAGGTCAGAAATGATAGATTTTAAGCGTTCGGTCTTGTTGATCAGGATGGTTACATAATCTCTTGATTCTGCAGATAATGTCTGATCTCTGCTTAAGAGATCGACGTATCCGATGATAGAAGTCAGCGGTGTCTTAAGATCATGTGATACATTTGTGATCAGATCGATCTTCATTCTCTCGCCCTTCATCTGTGTTTCTAATGCTTTTTCCATTCCCTGCCCGATATTGGTCAGTTTCTGACTGTATTCATAATACGCAGATTCTTGTGAAATATCGGTCGTTGCCGTCAATTCTCCATTGGAAATACGTTCGATCTGATCGACAAGCATGCTTAAATCTCTCTGTTCTTTTGCATATTGGTCTGAATATCTTGAAAAATATCTGATAAGGAAAACAAAGATGACTGCTGCTATAAACAAGAGTGGGGATGGAATATTCATTCCACTCATTCCCATGATGATACAAGCAAGTGTACTGACAGTTAAAATATATCGTAAGACCCTGTACTGTCTGATCCTGTCTCTTGCATGTTTTTCTGCAAATGACATCGCTTCATCTTCCAGCTTTCTTCTTGTCTTTGCGTGACGGCTCCATTTTCGAAAATATCCTAGACAAAATGTTGAATCCAGAAGATTCTTCTGGCGAATCCTCCATACCGTTGTCTGAATGCATACAGCAAATGCCATAATGAAAAATGGAACTGAGATATAACTTAGCGTCATAATCATCTCGATCGTTGAACCTGTGATCACGCCCTGTGTATATTCTATCGTATATTCCCAGATCGCAAAGCATATTGCGATTGCCAGTCCAAGCAGCGTAATTGCTGTCACTAGTATGATCTCCCACCAGAGCCTGTCAAGCCCTCTAAAAAATCTGGTTCGCTTTTCCTGAAGTGCAAATAAGATGCACAGAAGGATCGTTCCAATCACTTCGATGATCGAAACAATGATGATCGTTTTGATTCCCATCGTGATCTGTTTTGTTGATCCTTTTCGGAAATTTTCAATCTCTGTTAGTGCTTTTTTTGTCAAAGAAATCTCAATGTCTGCATTTTCCAGACGCTGATTCTTCTCATCATTGATCAGAAGCTGTTCTGGGAATATATCCCGCAGTGTATAATTATCTCCTGAGAATTCATAGTATTCTGTCTGAGGCACAATGTACTCACTGTACTCATCGTAATCATCATACGGATCCCATCCTTTGAAACTTCCGTCTTTGTTTAATTTCTCTGTCTTGTCTCTTTCTATATGAAAATGTTCAATCCTGCCCCCAGTATAGTTCGCATTTTCTGTTCCATATGTTGATGTTGTCGTTACCATCTTTTTATCATATGGTTTGACCTTCATCGTTACTTTCACAAACGATTCTTTTTTTATCTTATTCAGTAAACTTTCTGATACATGATTTGCCTGTGTATAATAGACTTTATTACTTTCTTGATCCGCCCATTTGTCAAACAGTGACATCTGTGTGTGTTTGATATAGTCTGATTTATCCTGTTCATCCAGACTGAAGCTGTTATCCCCTGTCAATGCCATGTTATGGATCGTATTGAGTCCATATATCCCTGACAGGATCATAGCGATCATCACAAGTGTGATCAATATCTTGTTAGTCCATTTTCTCGATCTTGTATCCAATTCCCCACACCACCTTTAAATATCTTGGATTTTTTGCATCTATTTCTATTTTCTCGCGGATACGACGGATATGGACCATAACGGTATTCTCTGTCGCATAGGCTTCTTCGTTCCATACGCGTTCGTAAATCTCATCTGCTGAAAATACTCTGCCCAGGTTGTTCATCAGAAGGCTTACGATCTTGTATTCGGTTGCAGTCAGTTTCACTGGCTCTCCGTCTACCATCATCCTTTTTCCTTTCATGTCAAGGATCAGTCCGCCATTGATGATCTGTTCCTTATTGCTTTTTGCTGCGTTCATTCCTCCAAACTGCATGTATCTTCGCAACTGGGATTTCACTCTCGCTACTAGTTCATCTGGGCGGAATGGTTTGCTGATATAGTCGTCAGCTCCCATGGATAGTCCCAGGATCTTATCGCTTTCTTCTGTCTTGGCTGAAAGAATGATGATCGGGATGTTCTTGCTTTCCCTGATCTTCATCGTTGCGGATAGTCCGTCCATCTTCGGCATCATAACGTCTATGATCAGAAGCTGGACTTCTTGTTCCATCAGGACATCCATGGCTTCCAGACCATCATATGCAGTTATGATCTCATAGTCTTCCATTTCCAGACGTTTCTTGATCGCTCCTACGATTTCTTTGTCGTCATCAACGACCAGAATCTTTGGCTGGTTCATACTTTTCCTCCTCGTATCTTTGATGGTTTTAGTGTATCAGATGGTTCTTTCGTTTCTGCGGATATAATTCTTACGAATTTCTTAATATGGCTTCCTTAATTATAGTAACTTCCAGAATAATTATCAATATCCTGTCCAGTGACCGTAGGAGCACACCTGCATTTAATGAATGGCAAGATATTGATAATTATTCTCATTTTTAGTTATTGTTCACTAACCATTCGTGTGGTATCATATTTTTCAGCAGTTAGAGTTTTCTAACTACGTACACGCTATTATTTTATATTACAGAAAACGGAGGAAAAACTATATGCGTAAAAGATTAATCGGGAAAGCCTTTGCTATCGCTATGAGTGGTGCAATGGTTTTAACTGCGACTCCTGTGACAGCGAATATTTTTCATGTTGCTCACATTGTTAAGGCTGCTGATGAACAGTCTGATGAATATGTTTATTGCTATGCTGGACTTACCTGGAATGAATATTGGGCATCTGAGGGTGTTTATGCTGCCGGTAATGACAGCTCTTCTGATACATTAGATAGTCATAGTGAACTTGATAATGGTGGATACGATGCCGTTACTCGTGCTACAACAAACCATGGTCTTCATAGAGGAAGTTTCCAGTGCATTACTACGATCTATACAACCGATGGAAGTGCTTATCAGATTTCTAATTGGGAACAGGTAAAAGATTCTGATGGTAAAGTAACAGCCACTTATTTACATCTAAAAGACGTGGAAGGAAGAGTTACTTTTAACAAAGGAACTTTAACATTTGCTGATAATTCCACAAAAAAAATGGATCACTATAGTGTTTCTGGAATCAAATATGTTCCTGTAAAAGTAAAGGCTTCTGACTACAACGATTTCAAAGCAAAATACTCTGTTGTTGAAAACAATGGTACACTGATCGGTGGATATGCAGAAGGTGTTTTAAGTTCTTATGAAGCATCTGCAAATGTAACAGCAGATACAAATGGATTAAAGGAAGCGGTCAAAGGTTCTGACGGTTCCTTCTCTTTCAAAGCCAGAACAACTGGTACTGACTCTGGTATTAAAGATCAGACATTACAGAAAGCTGTAAAAATCACTCCAACTGTAAAAGCCGCTTCTGGATCATATGGAGAATTTCTTCGTGTGGATCTAAATGGAGATGACTATGGTGCTTTAGGTGACAAGATGCAGGCTGTTAAATGGACATACTACGGAAATGACAGCACTCGTACAAAAGCTTTAGCTTCTTACGGAACAAAATTTGCAGCTGATAACTGGATGCATAAATCTATGGGAATCCAGCTTGGATTAACAGATTCTATTCGTTGCCAGTTACCTGAAAATACAGATGGTACAGGTTATTGGAGTTTAACAGTTTATGCTCTTGGTTATGAAGATTATACACTTAACTTTGAAGCTACAAAAGACAATATTGTATCCAAAAAGGCTCTTGCAAGCAACGAAGAAAAAGCTTCTCTTCAGAAATTAGTAACAGAAGCTGAATCTTTGAAGAAAGATTCCTATGTTGATAGTTCTAACAAGCAAACTGCATTTGCTAATCTTCAAACTGAACTAGATGAAACAAAAGATTTACTGAACAAAAAGGATTTAAGTTCTGCAGAGGTTAGTGAGCAGATCACTCATTTAACAGAAGCGATCAATGCAGTCAAAGCTTTAAAAACAAAAGATGCTGCAACTACTACTGTTGCACCTTCTACAACAAAACCAGCAGCTACAACTACTGCAACAAACACAACTACTGTGAAAGCTCCTGCGAAGACAACTGTGAAATTAAGCAAGGCTAAGAAGACTTCTATTAAAGTGTCTTGGAAGAAAGTTTCCGGAGTTGCTGCTTACCAGATCCAGTACAGTACTTCTAAGAACTTCAAGAATGCAAAAACTGTAAAGGTTTCTGCAAAATCAACTTCTAAAGTCTTAAAGAAGCTGAAAAAGAATAAGAAATATTATGTAAGAGTTCGAAGCTACAAAGTAACAAAAGTAAACAACAAATCTAAGAATGTTTACTCTGCTTGGTCTGCTAAGAAAGCTTTAAAAACTAAGAAAAAATAATTTTTCTTAAATAATATCAATTACATCTCAATCTTAAAATTATTAAATAAAATAGGAACTGCATTTGGTCTGCGGTTCCTATTTTATTACTTATTCTATGTTTCTTTTTTACCGTTGATAAATTGATGATATTCTATTTTGAAAATCATTTAATGATAATCCCATAGTTTTTGCAACTTTTCCAACCAATTTTTTGATAATTTTGCAACTTTTCCAACTTTCTTATATAAATGTTTGTTATATATAAGAAAAAGGAGCCATAAAATAAACTTTCTAATCTCTAAGATTACGTTTATTTTATGGCTCTTACTATTACCCTTGTGCTAAATTTTCTTGTAATAATTCCGTCTATCTAAAATATTTATCCAGGATCTGGCGTTCTCCTTCATTGTCATTGATGTCTGTGACAATATCTGCTGCCTCTTTTACTTCATCTGCGGCATTGCCCATGGCGACTCCAAGTCCTGCATATCTGATCATATCGATATCGTTGAAATTATCACCAAATGCCATTATCTCTTCTTGTTTCACATGAAAATGGTCTTTTAACATATGGATTGCATCGGATTTGGATGCTTTCATGGACATAATCTCTAAATAGGTATCTTTGGATCGATAAATTCTGATCTGTGGGAATTCTTTTACTAACTGTTGTTCCAACGCTGCAATATCTTCTTTATCTCCCATGCATAACACCTTGTGTACTTCTTTGTAGACTTCTTCATCTTCAAAAGACACTTCTTGTGGAATCACGCCTGTGATATCACTTTCCTGCGCTGCCCAATATTCTTTTTTATCTTTTACCAGCCATTCATCGTTTGTGTAAATGTTAACCGAAATCTTTGGATTCAATTCATAGACTCTTCTGCATAACTTCATGGCAACTTCTTGTGGCATTGCCACACTGTAGATTGGATGGTCTTCTTCATCAACAACTAAAGCTCCGCTGTAGCAGATCATTGGACTCTTCGCCTCTAATTCTGCTCTGATAGCTGTCATGCCTTTTGGCATTCTTGCGGATACTAAGACGTATGGGATTCCGTTTTGGTTGATCTGTTTTATTTTTTTTCTTGTATTTTCTGGTATCTGATGTTTTGAATTTAATAATGTTCCATCGATATCACTAAATACTGCTTTATATTTTTTCATTATGTCTGCATCCTTTCGTTTCTCTGCTTTGTTGTCTATTTCTTCCATTATTATAAAGCAAGAAAAGCCATCTGGTGAGAGTGAAATATCCCAGATGGCTTTTCATTTTTAATTTGCTTTCACTGACTTCACATTAGAATATGCTCCGTATACTTTCTGATTTGTTGAATCATAGTAGTAATAGCGAACCTGTACATAGTATTTCTTGCCTTTTTTCAGACCTGTTTTTGTATAAACATTTTTCGCTAAACCTGTTGTTTTGTATTTTGCAGATTTCATCTTTTTGCTTGTGGAATAACGGAATCTAAATCCTCGTTTTTCTCCATATTTGTTGACAGATTGTGTTGATCTTGCTACAAATCCTACACCTTTTCCTGCTTTGGATCTGACAGATAATGAACCTGCTTTTCCAACTGTTACTTTAACAAATTTAGCTGTTAATGTAATATTCTTGTCGCTTTCTGGCATCTTTGTAACAATTTTTCCATTGTATGTCCATCCTGCAAATACATAACCTTTCTTACCAGCTGCTTTATATTTTGCTTTGTTCCATGCTGGCAGAGTATCTCCTGCTTTCACATCTTTGATCGTTGTGACAGTCTTTCCTGCATTACCTTTTAGTGTTGCTGTAATAGAAACTTTTGGAGTTTCTACTTCTTTTTCTTTTACTGTTACCTGAGTCTTGTATGTGTAACTTCTTCCAAAAGTTGTAACCTGAGTTTCAATCTGTGTTGTTCCAGCTTTCTTTGCTGTGATGTTACCATCTTCATCTACATCTGCGATTGTTTTGTCCAAAGATTTGTATTTGATGATGTTGAAACTGTTGTCCTCGATATTGGAAACATCAATTGCTGCTTTCTCGCCTGCTGTTAATGCAAGTTTATCAGAAACTGTTGGAACTTTCACTTCTAATGGTGTGACTTTCATATTCTGGAATGTTACTTTTCCGTTGAATACATTAAATCCAACATATCTTCCTTCTTTGTAATTATTCTCAACTTTTACATCTCTTACATTCAGTACCAGCTTGCCCTCAATATACACTTTATACTGGTTACCTTTTACTACAACTTTGAAATGATATTTCTGTCCTTCGCTTAAGTTGTAATTTCCATCTTTTCCGATGTCTCCGGTTCCGCCTCCAAATGTAAAGATTCTTGCTGTACTACCTTTTCTTTGTGTGTCTACATTAGCTGCATATGCACTGGTAGAATCTGGGTTCTGTCCACGGAATAATAATGCAAATGCCTGTCCACTGTGATAAACAACATCTGATTCAAAAATATAATCATCTGAACTGATCTTTGTTCCTGACATTAAGAATGCGTCTCCACTGGCTTCTCCTGTACAACTGTTAGAATTCTCACTGATTTTCCATTTACCACCATGTTGTTTCCAGTCACTAAGTGAAATACCATCGTCTGCTGCTGAAACAAATATATCAATACTTCTTGATAATCCATTTGCTGTTGTTGCTGTAACAGTGACACTTCCTTCTTTTAGTGCTTCTAACTGAAGTTCATCATCTTCTGTTTTAACAACTTTAACTTTATTACTTTTGTTATTACTTACTTTCCATGTTACTTTCTGATCTGCTTTCATTGGAGAGATTGCAGCATTTACACTAATCTTATCTCCGACATTATATTCTCCACTTCCAGAGTCTGTACTGATATATAGATCTGTTGCTGTGTTTGCATCTGTGATCTTATTTTCCCAGATACTCTTCATTGGATAAACTGTGATATTTCCTGTTGTTTCTCCACCTTCAGAATATACTTCCATTCCTGTACTACTGACAGATGGGAATACTGCTAATGCTCCTGTAACCTGTCCATCTTGTCCATATACTTCAACACTTGATTCATCAACAAAGATATCTAATTTTACTTTTCCATCTTTCTCCGTGACGATCGCATCGGATACGATGTTCTTTGTCTGCTGTCCCGCTGGATGTGTACCAGATTTTTCTCCATTGATGGATACTTTCTTTGTTTCTGTATTATAAGATACAACTGTTTCCTGACTTCCAGATTTGTTTGTTCTTAATTTGAATCCAACTTCTTTTGTTCCTGCCTGTGGTGTAAGTTCTGCGACAACTTCATATTGTCCTGCTTTGACTCCTGATAACAGATTTTCGCTGTTTTCTGTCTTCTTTGGAATCGTAACATTTTCAAGTTTGGTTGCTGCTTCGTTGACACGTAACGTCTTATATTCGTCAATTGGTGTCTGTACCAGTTTATATTTACCATCAATCTTCTTCACATTTAATTCTGTCTGAAGATTAAAGAATCCATTGTATCCCCACTGTCCAGTCACTTTATCAACGTTATTGCAGTATCCATCAGCCCATGTACTTGCCCAGTTGATCATGATTCTTCGGTTTTCTGGTTTTCCATTGGTTGTTTCCCCATTACCAATATAATATGTCATTGCTGCATAAGAATGAGGTCCAAAGTTCATGACATAACGGTCGCTGTCTTTATCCTGTACAAATGTCCAATGTCCATCAATCTTCTTGAGATCACCGATGCGATAATAACGTCCTCCTTCACTGATAACCCATTTTGTTGTTCCATCATCTGCTGTTAAAGGATACATATCAGGACATTCTGTTTCAACTCTTAATCCTGCTGGATTACCGATATCATCACTTCCTTTATATGTACTTTCAATATTCCAATGAATCAGATCATCAGAAGAATAAATTCTTAAGATTCCTCCCGCTAATACCATAAACCATTTTCCATCGTGGCGGAATACTTTTGGATCACGGAATGCTGTATCTTTTAGATGATCTTCATCCCATTTTAAGATTGGATTTCCTTTATATTTTGTCCATGTTCTTCCGTTATCTTTGCTATATGCGATGCACTGATCCTGTCCTCTGTGGCCATTTAATTCATTGTTCTGTGTATAGAGTGCGATAAGTCCACCTTTTCCAGGTCCTTTTTCATCTCCAAATAAACCGGATGTATTTTCATCATCTACAACACCACATCCAGAGAACATTGCTCCATTATCTTCCTGATAATTTAATGGTCTTGGCAATTCTTCCCAGTGGATCAGATCTTTAGAAACTGCATGTCCCCATTCTAACTCTCCCCATGTCGTTCTTGCCTGATTATACTGGAAGAATAAATGCCATTCTCCCTTATAATAAAGCATTCCGTTTGGGTCATTGCTCCATCCCATTGCCTGTGAAAAATGATATTGTGGTCTGGTTGGAACTGTATATGCTGAACCATCTACATTTCTTAATACATGTAATGTTGTAGTTTCTACTGCACCATTTGTACTTGTCACTGTGATAGGAATTTCCTGAGATCCAATCTTTAATGATACTTCTGTTGCTTTTCCATTTTCTGCTTTTTGTTCACCGATCGTCACTGTTCCATTATCACTTACAGTTGGTGTGATAGATAATTTATCAACTGTATTAGGCACTGTGATCGCATAATCATTTGTATCCTGTGTATATTTCTTATCTAAGTCGCCACCTGTTACCTGTAAATTTGTTAAATGTGCTGTTGCTTTTGGAATCGCGATATCTTCTACAGAAAAATCAGATGCTGTCATTGTTTCATTGAAGGAAATAAGACCAACCTTTCCTTCAAAAATCGTATCTGTGATTTCCATACTGATGACTTTTACACCATTGATCTTAACTGTTAAATGACGTTGTTTTACAGAAATGTCAAAATCATAAGTATCTTTATTTTTTAATTCATCAAATACTTTTTCTTTCTGAAGATCGTTGTTGCGTCCTCCTTGGAAACAGATCAAACGTACGGCTCCAGTAGATGGAGTAACATTGGCTACTACAGAACCTTTCTTTGGATCTTTTGCTTCCTTTGCTCCCATCATCACACCGACAGCTCCGTCTTCTTCTCCTTGTGCCAGTTTTGCTTTGACCGCATAATTATCTTCTTTTTTGATATTTGTGATACCGATATTATCACCAGCTCCTGATAACTGGATCTTATCATTGTCTACTTTTCCATTCCCTGTAAATGTCCAATCTATCGCCTGCTGCTGTAATTGTGCTGCATTTACAGTTACATGATTGTATGCTGTTACTGGCGCGATAGAAGTGACACTGACTACACTTGCCATCATTATTGCTACTAATCTTGGGCTAACTTTCCTCATATTTTTTCCCTTTCTTTGTAGAAAAAAGGACGATCTAACTATAATCGTCCTTTTTCACTCAAAAAACAATAGTTCTATGCTTAGGCTTTCACTAATTGTAATATCTTGTCTACGTTTGCTCTTCCTCGCTTAATACCAAGGCCTATGACAACACAAAGTATCACACTGATGATCGTAATGATCACTCCAGCTACACCAAATACTGTAAATGGCATTTTACTTTGGACACCTAGTCCCCAATACGCAAGTATGATTCCGATAGAAGATAGAATAATGAGATTGCGAATCCATTTTTTGAGGTTATTGAGCATTTGTGTCTGAAATTCAATTTCTTTTAACTGCTGTGCTCTTGTTTGTGTTGTCATAATATACTTCCTTTCTTAGTATTTTAATCCTGGGTTAAAGAATCCGATCATAACTCCGATAAATGCTACAACTACTAAGATCAACATTGTAACAACTGGAGATACTTTTTTCTTTGACATTAACCACCAACAGAAGATTACAAAAGCTGCTGTTAAGAATCCTGGATATACTCCGTCTAACTGATTCTGAAGATTTAAGAATTCTTTTCCTGCACTGTTTACAAGATGGAATGATGTTTTTACTGATACCCATGTTGCTGCTACAGATCCAACAACCATTGTTCCTAACATAACGATTGCTTCACGGATCGCGGTTGCTTGCTCACCAACCAGGATATCTACGGCTTTTCCACCCAGTTCATATCCTTTGAAGTATAAGAACTTCATTCCAAATGCCATGATCAAGTTCCATGCTACGATATAGAAGATCGGTCCTACGACAGATCCACCTGTTGATAATCCCAGTGCGATACCAAGTAAGATAGGAATTAATGTACCTACAACTAAGGAATCACCAATACCTGCTAAAGGTCCCATAAGACCGGCACGGATACCATTGATTGCTTCTGCATCGATATCTTCATTTCCATTTGCTTTTGCTTCCTCAAGACCAGCTGTGATACCTACGATGATAGATCCAACCTGTGGTTCTGTATTAAAGAAAGCTGTGTATGTATTCATTGCTTCTTTCTGTTCTTCTTTTGTATCATATAACTCTTCTACCAATGGAAGCATTGCACACAGATAACCAAATGTCTGCATATGTTCCTGAGAGAAACATGTTAAGTTTCCATAAGCCCAGTTACGGAATGATTTATTTAACGCTTTTTTAGATAGTTTTTTCTCTGCCATATTAAATATCCTCCTCGTCATCATCGTCAAAGGAACCGCCAGAAGCTAAGGCTGCTTCTTTTGCTCTGATTCCTACCATTTTAATGTTGTAGTAAATAATTGCGAACATTGCTGCTACAACTGTTACTGATACAAGGTTTAATCCCATACTTGCTGCTAATGTAAATCCGAAGAAGAATGGTATAAAGTCAACTGCTTTTGTTACTACCTGTTTTAATAAGATCGCAATACCTACGCAAGGAAGTAAGCTACCTACTGTAAACAGTGTTTTCATTGCAATTCCATCCATTGGTAATGTTGTTTTGATCGCTTCTACAACTGGAACTCCTAATTTACACATTACAACTGCTGGTAAGAAGCTGCAGATGATATGAGAAATCCATGGAAGAACCATATCTACAACGTATAATCTCTTGAATTCACCTTTTTCAACGGCCTGCCATCCAATGTGCTGCCATACAAGGTTGATCGTTGCTGTTCCATAGAATAATACTGTACCGATTGTTCCTACCATTGCTCCAAATGATGTTGCCATGGAGATACCTTTTGCTGATGCAGGATCTAATCCGTATGAATTTAATGCTAACATTGCCAGTGGAATACCGATATAAGATACGGCACGAACGTCTGCTGATACAGTTCCTCCTGGTGTAACCAATGCGATATATACAACCTGCATTGCCGCACCGACTAAAACACCTGCCTGAATATCTCCAAGTACGATACCACAGACAAGACCTGCAACTAATGGTCTTCCTAATGTGTAGTTACCAATGGTTGTACCTCCCATACCAGGCATACTGGATAAGCAGGCAAAAATACCTAAAATGATTGCTTGTAACCAACTAATTGTCATAATAGTTTCTCCTCTCTATTGGTTTTTTAGTTAAATCCAAACTGACCTCTGAATTTGTCCCATGTTCCGATGGACGCTTCTTTGATCAGTGCGAATTCGATTTCATAACCAGCTTTGCTGATTGCTTCTAAAGCTTCTGCTTCTTCCTGTGTAATAGATTGGTTATTACCAAGTTTGACAGCTCCCGGTCTGTCATTACATGGTCCTACGATTACTTTCTTTACATCACTTGGAACAAATCCATCATCCACTAAGATCTTCTTCATCTGGATTGGATCTTTTGTGATCAGGAAGTAATTGTCTTTGCTGTCTAATACTTTCTGGTTTTTCTTTTTCCATGCTTCATATGTCCAAACAAATGTTTTCTTTGTGCTGGCACTCTTGTATGCCATCTTAAGTGCATCTGTTGTTGCTGCTTTGTCGTTCACTGCGACCAGCCCATCGCATGGATACTCTAGTGACCAACGTGTTACTGTCTGACCATGGATCATACGGTCATCAATTCTTAAAAATGAAACTGACATATTTTTTTCCTCCTTAAAATTTAAATATCGTCTTCTTCATCATCGTTTGCTGATGTCATAACAAATTCTTTAACTGCATCTTTTGCCTCATTGATCAAGCTGTCTTTTAGCATGTCTGTGTCTACGCCGTCTTTCATTAATGTTGCTGTCAATGCCATTGCCAGGTTCATTCCACCAAAGATCACTGTCTGACCGATCAGTCCTTTATTTGATACCTGTTCAATTGCATTTGTAAGAGGTGATCCACCCACAATGTCACCAAGAAGAATGATCTCATCGTCTTCTGTGATCTTGCTGATCGCATTGCTGAATTTCTCTGCGAATTCATCAGCACTCATTCCGTCCTCTAATCCGACGCTGATCACGTCTTCTCTTTCTCCACCAGCTAACATCTTAAGTACACTGTGAAGTCCTGGTGCAAATGTTCCGTGGCTGACTAATACTACGTATTTCATCCTCTTCTCCTTTCTTATTCCTATCTCTTATTTACAAACTTATTCTACCAAGCATGTAAAAAAAGGACATCTGTAAATTGTCATGACTTTCAATTTACAAATGTCCTTTTTTATGTGACAAATGTCATATTCGTGTTTTATTTGTTTTGATTTTCTTATTGTTACTGATTTAAAAACTTATCAATCTCTTGTTTTAGTTTCAAGATATTGGAATCAAATTCTTCTTCATCTGTAAGAATTCTTGTCATCTCACTGTCAATCTTTTGGTAGGCTTCATTGTATCTTCGGAATTTTGGAATCTGCAAGGCATTGTTCATGAGTTCATCTAACAATTTCATTTTATCTGTCATATTCTCACCCATGCTTTTTTCTAATACCTGCTGTGCTTGTTTTGAATTCGTCACAGCTTTTAATGGTGAGATTCCCTGACGATACTGAAAGATCTTTTGCTGTGTCTTTGTTTCATAACATAATTTCTTTAAAAACTGCCATGCCATATCTCCTTGCTTGGTCTGATTGCTGATTCCCATCAGCAGATTATCTACCTGTGTCTTATTCTCTCCATCTGGTCCGGAAGGGAGTCTGATACAATCCCATTTGAAATCAAAGTATTTATTGATCTTCCATGGATATGGTTTATACGTTCTAAATTCTGAAAATGTCATAGGACGAAATGCAATATTTCCAGAATCAAAATCATCAGATGTCAGATTTCGAAAAGATGATATTTTTTCAATCTTCTTTGTAAAGAGGATTGCATTTTCAATTGGTTCGGATGACAAGTTGCATTTTGTTCCACTTTGATTAAACAATGTTCCGCCATTGCTCAGAGTTGCATCATTCCATTTATAATTATATACACCAAATTGGTCTAAACGGCCATCTCCATCGGTATCTTTGGTTACTTTTTGACAGATCTTATAAAAATCATCCCAAGTCCAGTGATTCCCTGGCATTTTGATATGCTCTTTTTTTAGTAGTGTCTTATTGACTAGCATCAAAGTTGGTACACTTTCGTATGGAAGAGCATATTGCGTTCCCTTATAGGTTCCAGCATCATAACTTCCTTCATAATAGTTGCTTTTTTTGAACGCTTTATCAATCTTTGTATAGGAGTCTAAGTTCTTTAACATTCCTACGGATGAAAATGTGCTAAAATCTTCTGGCAAGACCATAAAAACATCTGGCAGATCTCCTTTTAGTGCCTTTTGTGACAGCCATTCTGAATAATCATCTTTCATCACACCACTTTCGTATTTGATCGTGACATTCGGATATTCTTTTTCAAATTCTTTGATCACCTGATCGATCATCTGATAGCAATTATCATCTGGAACATCCCACTTGTTTCCTGCAAACATTCCAAAGGTTAAAACAATTTTTTGTTGTTTGGGATAGATCACAAAACCAACAGATAATAAACTTATGACCAATCCAACAGCAATGATTCGTTTCCACCATTTTTCTAGTTTCTGTCTCATCTATCTTCTCCCGTATTTGGCTGAACCTGACTGTACTTCCCAGATTGCAAGCTGGGTTCTGTCTCTTAGGTCTAGTTTACTTAAGATCGTACTGAGATAATTTCGTACAGTTCCTTCGGAAAGGCTTAGTTCCGTCGAGATTTCTTTATTTGACATGCCTCTTCCGACTAATTTAATGATCTCCCATTCTGCATCTGTGATCTCTTCTACATTCTGTGCATGAATTGATGTATCATAATTGCTTTGTGCCATTTCAGAGAAGAAATCGACCACCTTTGTTGCCACTTCTGGATTGATCATGGCCCCGCCGCTATGTACTGTATTGATCGCTTTTTCTAATTCATCCATAGAAATTCCTTTTAACAGATAACCACTTGCTCCATGTTTTAATGCATTGTATACATACTCATCATCATCGAACGTTGTCAAAATAATGATCTTGACATCTGGATATTGTTCTTTGATGATCTGTGTACATTGCACTCCATCCATTTCTGGCATACGCACATCCATTAAAATAACATCTGGCTTGTCTTTCCTGACTTCCTGAATGACTTCTCTTCCGTCCTTGGCAGTTGCAGTAACTTCGATTCCTTCTTTCATCTCAAGTACGATCTGTAAACTTTGTCTGATCAGTTCCTGATCATCTGCTATCATTACTTTAATCATAGTTTTTCACCCCATCTGATCGGTATTCTTGCTGTGACTTTAAATCCATTACTTCCATCATATTCTACAGTTCCTTTTAACATCTTGATCCTCTCTTCGATATGGATCAATCCAAATCCTGTATGAATCTCTTCACATCCGATTCCATTGTCTTTGATCTCTAGATTGAGCCACTTATCTTCCTTCCATAAGTTTACATCAATCTGCTTCGCTTTTCCATGCCTGATCGCATTTGTAATACTTTCCTGTACTACACGATAGATCATATCTTCTTCATCTTGATTGAATTTCAAGACCTCTACCTGACAATCATAATTAATCTTAACATCTGATACCTGCATCGTCTCATTGATCATCTTTTCTAAAGCTTCTTGCAATCCACTATGCTCTAAGGCATCTGGTCTTAATTTATTGACCGATCTTCGAATATCTTTAATTCCTTGCCTTGCAACCTGTGATATTTTATTTAACTGTTCTTTCGTTGCATCTACAGAAAAATCGATCATCGCGATACATGCGTCAATTCCTACAGACAGTCCAGTCATCGTATGCCCCAGTGTGTCATGAATCTCTCTGGCAATTCGATTTCGTTCCCTTGTCTCCGCCATTTTCTCTGTCATCTCTGAATAGTCCTTCAGCTGTTCATTCATTTCTTTTAAACGTATATTGGCTGTCTGAAGCTGAAGGTTTAACAATCCAATCCTTGCATTCTCTTTCATCTGATTTCTCATCAAAATGATCATGTATGCAATAAATGCGATCGCATTCAATGCAACTAGTATATTTCTTGTTCCTTGGATCATCATACTGACTTTCGCCGGGTATACACTCAAAAATTGTTGGAACGATATCATATCTATAAACATTGATATGATATCGTAGTCTGAGAATAAATATATCATTCCCATGATGACAAAGAAAATTCCCCTAGTGTGTTTATCTTTGATATCCGTTACAATATCTGCAATGACAAGAAGAATGATTCCATTATAATTTACATAAACAAATTTAATAATGATCAGACATAACAAAATCTCTGCTGCATATAAGATCACAGATACCTGTTGCCTTTTTCTTTGTTTTCTTCGAATTTCTATAATGCCTAACAATAAGAAAAAAGCAATAAATATCAACACTGTTGATGTCACTGGTTCGTTTGGGAGATATGTGATATTCTCTAAGAAATTCCTTGCTTCAAAATCACAATTGATCTTATTTAATGTTAAAATAAAAACTGCAGAAAGGAAGGATAAAATGATGAAATTTATGACTCCCATCAGAATCTTGATATAATATAAATTTTGATTTTTTCGATCCATATCATTTCCTCTTTACTGCCAACGGCTAATATCAGTCTGCTCTACATTCTTTTTTGTTATCATTTGAACAGAGATTACCTTTTTCTTCTCTACTTTTTTCCCTTGCAAAATCTTGTATGCTGCATTGATCGCTGTGTCTGCCATCTGTTTGGGAGACTGTGCTGCTGTTCCTGTCATCATACCTTCTTTGATCAGTTTCTTTCCTTCTGGAGATCCATCAATTCCGTATACGAGAACACCTTCTCTAGCCCCCTTACTGTCAAGAGCAGCTAAAGCTCCCATCGCTGCCGGTTCATTTAATCCCATGACGACATCAATATTCTTGTATTTTTCGATGATCTTATCTACCTTGGGAAGTGCACGTTCGATCTGTCCCTGAGTATCTGCAGATGCAAGGATCTTATAGTTTTTATTTTTCTTGATCGTATCTGTAAATCCATTGATACGATCTACCGCAGATCTTGCTGCATTATGTGTTAACAATACAATATTCGCATGATCTTTTTGCTTCATCATTTCCTTTGCACATAAAACACCTGCTTTGTAGTTATCTGACACGATCGTCATTGTGACAAGATCATTTCTATAAACCTGTGAGTCGATAACGATCACTGGAATCTTCGCTTTCTTCGCTGCCTTCAATCCAGACTCTACTTCTTTCCAGTCGACTGAATTTAAAAAGATTGCATCTACCTTTCGTTTAACCAGCTGTTTGATCTGCTCATTCTGCTTCTTCTGATCAAGTGCCGGATCCAATGTGATCATCTCATCTCCATTCTTCTCAACCTGCATGCGGATCTGGTTATTGACCACTTTATAGAATTCATTATTCATCGTCATATAAGTCGCCCCGAATAATTTTCTTCTTGTTCTATTTCCTTTCAGATAATTTGAACATGCACTGACATAGATTGCTATAAAAAAAACAAAAACCATGATTCCTGCTAAGCTTATGATCTTATTGATTAGATTTCTTTTCGATTGTTGATTCATATTTGTTCTTTCATTCCTCTTTTTCGCATTTTCTTTCCGTAATATATAATCATTATAACGAAATTTATTTATAATTCCAACAAATTTTCACATATCCTAAAACAAGTTATGTTCTTTATTTTTACCAACAAACTTTCACTAAAATAAATAAAAGCCAGTTGAAAACCGTAGGAGCTCGTCGGCACTTAATGAGCAGTGACGAGTATTCGTCGCTGTCGAATTTAGTGTCCGCTACGTGCGAGTCGAGCGAAAGCGCGTTTCCAACTGACTTTTATTTATTTTAGATCCATGCCGTTGGACTAGCATCACTAGGCATTCGTAGATCTCCACGAGGTGATACCGCCACACTACCTACCTTAGGTCCGTCTGGCAGACATGAACGTTTAAACTGCTGGCTGAAGAATCTCCAGTAAAATTTATCCAGCCATTTCTTGATCGTTTCATCATCATATACACCGTCAAATGTTAATTTTGCCATGCGGTATAGTTTAGCTTTTGGGAATCCAAATCGTAACATATAATATAAGAAGAAATCGTGCAGTTCGTATGGTCCGACTAAGTCTTCTGTCTTCTGTGAGATGACTCCATCAACTGGTGGCAATAATTCTGGGCTGACTGGTGTGTCTAGGACATCCATCAGTACTTCTGATAATTTCTTATTCTCTGTTGTCTCTGCATAGTAAAGTACAAGGTAACGAACTAATGTCTTTGGTACGGAGCAGTTTACTGCATACATAGACATATGATCCCCGTTGTATGTTGCCCATCCGAGTGCCAGTTCTGACATATCTCCTGTTCCGATGACCATACCATTGTACTGGTTTGCCATATCCATCAGAATCTGTGTTCTTTCTCTTGCCTGAGAGTTTTCATAAGTTACATCGTGGTTATTTTCATCATGCCCGATATCTGCAAAATGCTGGCGGACTGCTTTTTCGATTCTTACTTCTTTGAGTGTCGCTCCTAATTCTTTGATCAGGGATACGGCATTCTGGTAAGTTCTGTCTGTTGTTCCAAAACATGGCATTGTCACACAGATCAGGTTTTCTCTTGGAATGTCTAACAGATCAAAGGCTCTTGCTGTAACTAAGACTGCTAATGTGGAATCTAATCCACCTGAAATTCCTACGACTGCATGTTTGCAGTTTGTGTGTTCCAGACGTTTCTTAAGTCCCATAGACTGTAAAGATAAGATTTCATCGCATCGTTTATCTCTTTCATCTTGATTATCTGGTACAAATGGTGCTTTCGGGAATGTTCTTGTGATCTTGTTTTCTTTGACTTCTAGTGAAAATTCCTGTTCAAAATAATCATCTGTTTGGCCTCCTGGGAAAGAAGTCATCTTTCTTCGTTCTGCTGCCAATTTCTGCACATCGATATCTGCATAGATAATCTCATTTGTAAATCGTTTTGCTTCTGCTAAAACTGAACCATTTTCACATATGAGATGGTGTCCACTGTATACAACATCCTGTGTGGATTCTCCTTCTCCTGCATCAGCATAGATATAAGCCGCTAACAATCTTGCTGACTGATTTGATACAAGGCTTCTTCGATAAGATTCTTTTGTTGTTGTCTCTACACTTGCAGATGGATTACAGATTACCGTTGCTCCTGCCATTGCGTGATATGTGCTTGGTGGAAGTGGTACCCAGAGATCTTCACAGATTTCACATGCTACCACAAGTTCTGGAATCTCTTTGCATTTGAATAACTGATTCACGGCTACATTTACATAACCAAATTCTTCTCCAAACCAAAGATCTTCTTCTAATCCTTCTCCAGATGTAAAATGACGTAATTCATAAAATTCTGAATAGTTTGGTAAATGTGTTTTTGGCACGATTCCTAAAATACTGCCATCACTGATCACAACCGCACAGTTATATAATTTTTGTTTTATAACGATCGGACATCCTACAACAACTAACATACTCTTATTTTCAGTTGCTTTCACAATTCTTAAAAGCTGATTTTTACATTCTGTTAAAAGTGGCTGCTGCAAGAATAGATCACCACATGTATATCCACTGATCGTTAATTCAGAAAATACCAGAATACTTGCTCCATTTTTTTCTGTCTCATCGATGATCTTTAAAATTTCTTCTGTATTGTATGCAGGATCTGCCACTTTGATCTTTGGTGTTGCGGCTGCAACTTTGATAAATCCATCTTTCATTTTGTATACCTCAATTAAATATATGCAGGGGCCAGGTTTGATCACCTGACCCCTTATAAATCTCTTTGTATTATTCTTCTTCCATGTTACTTAATTTTGCTGCCTGATCTGCTGCTGTTAAGCTGTCGATCAATTCATCTAAATCACCGTTCATGATAGAATCTAATTTGTGAAGTGTCAGCTTGATTCTGTGATCTGTAACACGACCCTGTGGATAATTGTATGTTCTGATCTTTTCAGAACGGTCTCCTGTACCGATCTGGCTCTTTCTCTTTGCTGCTTCTTCATCATGTGCTTTCTGCTGTTCTAATTCATACAGACGGGAACGTAATACCTTTAACGCTTTGTCCTTATTCTTTAACTGGGATTTTTCATCCTGGCATGATACAACGATTCCTGTTGGAATATGTGTTAAACGTACCGCAGAGTCTGTTGTATTGACACACTGTCCACCATTTCCTGATGCACGGAATACATCAAACTTACAATCATTCATATCGATCTCTACTTCCACATCTTCCACTTCTGGCATGATCGCTACCGTAATTGTAGATGTATGGATTCTTCCTCCAGACTCTGTTGCAGGGATTCTCTGTACACGGTGTACACCGCTTTCGTACTTGAATCTTGAGTATGCACCCTGTCCAGATACCATGAATACAAGTTCTTTAAATCCACCGATTCCACTCTCATTAAAACTTAATGTATTTACTTTCCAACGTTTGCTTTCTGCATAATTTCGATACATACGTGCAACGTCAGCGACGAATAACCCAGCTTCATCTCCACCGGCACCGGCACGCATCTCAACGATGATATTCTTGTCATCCATTGGATCCTTTGGAATTAAGAGAATCTTTAACTCTTCTTCTAATCTTTCCACATTTGCCTTAGATTCATTCAGTTCTTCCTTGGCAAGTTCTTTCATCTCTTCGTCAGACTCTTCTTCTAAAAGCATCAAACTATCTTCGATATTCTGTTTCTCTGCTTTGTATTCTTTGTATTTTTCCACGATCGGTGTCAGCTCATTTTGTTCTTTCATCAGATCACGGAAACGATTCTGGTTACCTGCTACATCTGGATCATTCAATTCCTGCAGTACAGTGTCCAGACGATCTACTAAACCTTCTAACTTATCAAACATCTTATTCTCCTTCTCTTGCAAATCCAAAGACCAGCCGGTCTAATCCTGCCAGGTCTTTTTTTATCTCAACACAGTCAAAATCCTGTGCTTCCATCAAATTCTTCACTGCTTCTCCTTGATCATATCCAATCTCGAATGCAAGCATTCCATCTGGGTTTAAATAATTTTTCGCTTCTTTGATGATCTTCTTATAAAAATAAAGTCCATCTTCTTTCCCGTCAAGTGCTAACATCGGTTCATGGTCTTTCACTTCCGGCATTAACTTTCCACATTCTTCTGTTGTAATATATGGTGGATTGGAAATGATCAGATCATAGCTTCCTGTGGCATTCTCAAAAAGGTCACTTTGAATAAATTTTACCATAGGTGCGAGATTTTCGCCATTAGCTTTTGCGATTTTTAATGCTTTTTCACTGATATCTATCCCAATACATACTTCTGGATTTAAAATCAATGCCAGACTGATCGCAATACAGCCAGATCCTGTACAGATATCCAGTATCGTATCTGGTTTCTTTGACTGTTTTAACTGATCAAGCACTTCTTCCAATACTGTTTCTGTATCTGCTCTTGGAATCAGTACATCTGGTGTTACCTTAAATGTATATCCCATAAATTCCTGTGTTCCTAAAATATATTGCAGTGGAACATGTTCTTTCCTCTTCTGAATCAGTTCCTTATATCTTTCTTCCGCTTCTTTATCATTGATCTCATCGGTCATCCCAAACAGGTAGTCTTCCCTTGATATATGAAAACATTCGGAAAATAAATACCATGCATCACCGGATGCATTCTCAATCTGTGCTTCTTCTAATTCCTTTTGTCCATAGAGGACCCATTCTCTTCTATTCATCTTCTTTTTGTTCCCCTTTATGAAGATTTTCTAAATATTCTCTCCAATCGAAGACATCTTCCACCGATGCGATCGCAACTTCGATCATGGAGTGATCTGGTTCTTTCGTTGTCAGTCTCTGAAGTGCCAGTCCTGGTTTTGAAAATATCTGAACCAATGGGTGATCGCTGTTTCCTGCCAGCCGGATAAATTCATAGGAAACACCAGCTACCAATGGTAAAAATAATAATCTTAATACGATTCGTAACCAGATGGTATCCACTCTGATAAAGAAGAAAAATACCATACTGATGATCATAACGATAAAAATAAAACTTGTTCCACATCTTTTGTGTAATCTTGAAAAGTTATCCACATTTTCAGGAGTTAAAGGAACACCTGCTTCTAAACAGTTGATCGTTTTATGTTCTGCACCATGATACATGAAGACTCTCTTGATGTCTTCCATTCTGGAGATCAACACAATGTATCCAAGAAATATCGCTATTCGGATAATACCTTCCATAAATAAAATCACATATTCATTCCTGATCAGCTTTCCGAGTGCTTCGGATGCGATGTATGGAAGGATCATAAATAATCCGATGGAAATTGCCAGTGAAAATACCAGTACGATTCCCATGATGATCTTCTCTGCTTTCTCTCCAAGAATCTTTTCTAAGAGCTGTTCTGTCCTGCTCTCTGTTTGTTCTTCTTCGTCTTCGTAAAAAGATGCAGAATAATTCAGTGTCTTCATCCCGATCACCATAGATTCCAGGAAATTTGCCATTCCTCGAAAAACTGGTAATTGAAATAATGGATGTTTCTCTGCGAAGCTTACGCATTCTTCTACTTTCGTCTCTATCTTGCCATTGGGCTTTCGCACGGATACTGCATAACGATCCATATTCTTCATCATTACGCCTTCGATCACTGCCTGCCCGCCTATACGAACCGCCATTGTTGTCTCCTATATTTCTATGAGATTTTTCTCGTTACATAAAAAAAAGGTTGAGATTTCGATAACCTCAACCTGATTTCTTACTTTTCTACTTAACACCATATTTACGATTGAACTTATCAATACGTCCACGAGCCTGAGTAGCTTTCTGCTGTCCTGTGTAGAATGAATGACATTTTGAGCAGATTTCTACGTGGATATCTTCCTTTGTAGATCCTGTTACGAATTCGTTACCACAGTTGCATACTACTTTTGCCTGATAATAATTTGGATGGATTCCTTCACGCATGTTCTTTCACCTCTTCTAAAAAATTTGTTGGATTTTGCCAACATTTACATACTTTGACTTTCGTCATTTCTTGTTTTATAAACAGCTTTTTTATTCTATCACAATTTATTTGAAATTGCAATTACTTTTTTTATTTTCTTAATAATGACCGTTTGGTTAGTGCTACAAATTCTTTGTTGTTTTGGGTTCGTTTAAATAAATCTAACATCTGTTCCATAAATTCTTCCGAACGGTTTCCGGATAATTCTTTGTGAAGTGCTGTGACAACTTCTCTTTCATCTTTGGTAAGCAGCAGCTCTTCTCTTCTTGTTCCTGATTTAGCAATATCAACCGCTGGGAAGATTCTTTTTTCTGCCAGACGACGGTTTAAGACTAATTCCATATTACCTGTTCCCTTGAATTCTTCAAAGATCACGTCGTCCATCTTGCTTCCTGTCTCTACGAGTGCTGTGGCAAGGATGGTAAGACTTCCGCCTTCTCTCATATTTCTGGCTGCACCGAAAAATTTCTTCGGCATATAGAGAGCGGCTGGATCAAGTCCACCAGTTAATGTTCTTCCGCTTGGCGGTACTGTAAGGTTGTAAGCTCTTGCAAGTCTTGTGATACTATCTAATAAAATTACGACATCTTCTTTATGTTCTACGAGACGTTTTGCACGTTCTAATACCATCTCTGACACTCTCTTGTGGTGTTCTGGTAATTCATCAAATGTGGAATAAATAACTTCAACGTTCTTTCCTTCGATAGATTCTTTAAAATCTGTGACCTCTTCTGGTCGTTCATCGATCAATAATACGATTAATTTGATATCTTTATAATTCTGACTGATACTTTGTGCCATTTGTTTTAACAGTGTTGTCTTTCCTGTCTTTGGAGGAGATACGATCATTCCTCGCTGCCCTTTTCCAACGGGTGATAGCAGGTCAACCATTCGCATTGGTATGGATGATCTCTCTGTTTCCATTCCTAATCTTTCGTTAGGGAAGATTGGTGTCAGATCTTCAAAATGCTGTCTTCTCGCTGCCATTTCTGGCCTATATCCATTGACAGATTCTACGAATAATAAGGCACTGAATTTCTCACTCTGGGTTTTGATACGGATCGCTCCTGTTAAGATGTCTCCTGTTTTTAAATTGAATTTGCGGATCTGAGCCGGAGATACATAGATATCATTCTCCCCTGGAAGATAGTTTTCACATCGGATGAAACCATACCCGTCTGGCATAACTTCCAGAATCCCATGTGCTTTTTCTCCGCTGTCCAGACTTTTTATATTCTTTGGAAATTCTTTCTGGTGATGTTTTCTTTCTTGATGCTCTGAATAAGATTGTTTTGGTTCACGTTGTATCTGCGGTTCTTCCTTTTGTTTTGATTGTTCCTGATCATAGTTTTCTAATACTTCGATCAGTTCTTTTTTCTTTAAGGTCGAAATACCCTTTATTTTTCTTTCTTTGGCAATTTCACGTAATTCAATTACCGACTTTTTTTCATATGTCATTCTATCTTGCTCCTTTTACCTGGGAAAATGGATGAATTATCCTTTAACGATCGATCCAGATTTGTGTTTTCTTTATTCTAGCATAGTTTTTCAGATATTTCCAATCATTTGTCTTCTTAATTTTTTTAAGATCCTTTTTTCTATTCTTGAAACTTGTACCTGTGAAATATGAAAGATCTTCGCAATTTCTTGTTGAGTTTTTCCTTCAAAATATCTGTAATAGATCATTTGCTGTTCTTTCTGTTCCAAATGTTTCATAGCTTCTTTTAATAGAACATGATCTACCACTTTCTCAGATTCATTTTCTCCTTTTGATAACTTATCCAGCAGAGAAATCTCACTGCCATCCTTCTGATATGCACTCTGATGAATGGATTCTACTTCATTGCTTGCCTCTAAGGATGTTACGATCTCTTCTCTTGTGATCTTCGTGATCTCACTGATTTCTTCGATCGTTGCTTCCCTTTGATACTGCTGACAAAACTTTTCTCTTGCTTTCATGATCTTGTATACATTTTCTTTTAAAGATCTGCTGACTTTGATCATACCATCATCTCTTAGGAATCTACGAATCTCTCCTGTGATCATCGGTACTGCATAAGTTGAAAATTTCACGTCATAAGACAGGTCAAACTTGTCCACGGCTTTCATAAGTCCAATACTTCCGATCTGAAACAGATCCTCAGACTCATATCCTCTGTTTGTAAATCGTCTCACAACACTCCAGATCAATCCAACATTATTAAGAATGATCTGCTCTCGTGCTGCTTCGTTTCCTTCTTTGGTAAGCCGTAACAGTTCCCTCGTCTTATCCATTCAGCTTGTCTTGATCTCCTATTTTCTTTGTCATGATCACTGTCGTTCCTTCTCCTTGTTTTGAAATAACCTCTACTTGATCCATAAATGCTTCCATAAAAGAAAATCCCATTCCAGTCCTTTCTTCTTCTGGTTTTGTTGTAAACATCGGTTCCATCGCTTTCTTGACATCTGGAATTCCGATACCCTGATCTTTAATCTCTATTCGCAGGATTCCATTCTGATCGGAAAGATCCATGCTGATCTTTCCATCTGGGTTGTGATACGCATGTACAATACAGTTTGTCACTGCTTCTGACACTGCGGTCTTGATATCGTCCATTTCTTCCATATCCGGATCAAATTTCATGATATAAGCAGCCGTCACAATTCTTGCGATTCCTTCATTTTCTGAGTCACTGTTAAATTCTAAATGCAACATTTCTTATCCTCCCATTTCTCTATATTTCTTCTATCAGTTGATGCAATCCTGCCATATGAATGATCTTTCTTACTGATGCACTCATATTGCTGACTTTCACCGTTCCTCCCATTGCCTGTACCTGACGATATCTTCCTAAGATCACTCCAATCCCTGAACTATCGATAAATCCTGAATTTTTAAAATCAAACTCAATATCTTTAATCGGATATGATTTTAAAATGATATCGCATTTATGTTTTACTTTCTTCGCTAAGTGATGATCTAGATCACCATCCAGATAAATATATAAAACCCTGTTTTCTATCTTGTATTCTGTTGCCATATTCTGATCGCTCCTTCCTGCTCTTTGCTGTGATACGTTCCTTTCCAAGATCATCTTGAATTTCCTGATAGAAAATAAAAAAGAAAGAAGTTCAAACTTTCGCTTGTTCTTCTTCCTTTATCTTTTGTTTATAAACTTGTATTCTGTGTAATATTAATTATAAACTTTTGGCACTCTTTTTACCCATTGCATCAATTCGACTCTTCGCATTGATTGCCTGAGATGTTCCTGGGAACTTTTCGATGATCGTCTGATATGTCTTCTTCGCATTCTTCTGATCGGAAGCACCTTCATAAGCTTTGGCAAGGTAATCATATGCATAACGGTTTGTATCGCTGACTTTGATCGCTTTCGTTAAATAAGAGATCGCTGTCTTGTAGTCTTTTGCCCAGTATGCATTCTTTCCTTTGCTGTATAATCCAGTTCCTGCACTTGGATATACCTTTGCTGTCAGATCTTTGTAGATTGCTTTCATATTCTTTGTTGTTAGTTTCTTACTGTCAATATCTAATAACGCATCTGCAGATCCTGTATAATCACGATCGCTGTATTTCTGTAAGGCACTTAACAGCAGATCATAGACACCGTCTTTCTTGCTTGTTCCAATGTACTCGTCTAATTCATCTTCTGCTTTCTTCTGTGCTGCCTTTGCTTCTTTAACTTTCTTCTCGCTTGCTTTCAATTGTGTGTCTTTGGCAAGGATCTGTTCTTTATAATCTTCTACCTGTGTAGAGTTCTTATGACTGAAGCTTGCACGTACTGTTGGATAGATCAAAACTGCTGCCACGATCACACCGATCACAATTCCTGTTACCATGTAAAACATCGGGCTCTTTCCAGCTTCGTTTTCCTGAATTGAAGAAATATTAAATGGATTCTTCTTTTTCTTTGGTTCTTCTGGCTGGCTCACAACTTTTTTCTTCTCTTTTTTCTTCTTGTCTTTCTTCTCTGACTCAGTTGTCTGTGGCTCTTCTTCGACTACTTTTGTCTCAAATTCTTTGCCATATTCCACTGCTGATTCGTTGTTTGGATCGATCTTTAAGATCGTATCAAGGAATGTTCTTGCATTATCATAATTCTCTCCCTTGATGGATAATAATGCCATTAAAAGATATGCATCTACAAAATTAGGAATAGCTGCCACAACATTCTTTAACTGTAACATCGCAAGGTCATCATTCCCTTGCTTGGCGTAGTTTAATGCCTGATTGTATTTCTTGATCATCTGGTTGGCTTTATATAATTCTGTCTTATTCTTCTTGATCTCTTCTAATTCTTTCCCATATATATTCTCTTCCGCTTCTTCCAAATCTGCACATGGTTGAAACTTGGCTAATTCTTCGTTAAAGTCTAACATTCTCTTCCTCCTGATTTATAAACTCTTTGGCCATGCCTGCCAGATAAAAAGATCCGACAACAAAGCATACCGTTGTTTCCTGATTCCTGTCTATCATCTTACGAAAAGCATCCTGAAATTCTGCTTCATCGATTCTTCTCTTATGAATCCCCACTGTATAAAAGGCTTCAATCTCTGGAATTGTCTTCAGAATGTTCTTCATGTATTCTTCTTCATTCCGATGAGATGCTGCAAATAAGATCCGCTTCTTCATTCCATGGTAGTTTGCCTCCACAGTCTGTACAAATCCTTGCATTCCTTGGATATTGTGCGATACATCCACAATGATCCCTGGTGCGATCTCTTCCATCCTTCCGCTGATCCTGATCTGGCTCAGTGCTTCATAGATCTTATCTTCATCGAGTCGTCCACAGATAAGTTCTGCTGTCTGCAATGCTGCTGCAAGATTGGACTTCTGAAATTCTCCTGCAATGTTGGTCCGCACATCTCTTTCCTTATCATACGCATTGGCATTTAAAAAATCAATATATTTTCCTGCTTTTTCTTTAAAATTAAGATTATCTTCAGAAATGTCATAAATTCGTGATTTTTTCTGCCTTGCTTCTTCAGAAAGGATTTCTTTTACCTTGGGTTCCTGTTCTATTGTCACAACTGGAATTCCTGGCTTAATGATCCCTGCTTTGTGTGTTGCGATCTCTTCCAATGTTTGTCCCAGAAATTCCATATGATCTTCGCTGATCGAAGTGATCACACTGACCTTCGGACAGATAACATTGGTAGCATCATATCTTCCACCCATTCCTGTCTCAATCATACAGATATCTGGTTGTTCTTCCTGAAAGATCACCATCGCCATCAGAAATACTGCCTCAAAAAATGATGGGCTGTTCTTTCCTTCTGTTATTCCAGTTTCAATGGCATGTCTTACCTTCACCGCAGCTGATACAAATCGTTCATCACTGATTTCTTTCGCACACAGCTTGATTCGTTCATTGATCTTCACAACATGTGGCGAGGTAAAGGAAGCTGTCTTCTTTCCATGCTGGGTAAGGAGTGCTTCTAAAAATGCACAGACGGATCCTTTTCCATTCGTCCCTGCTACATGGATCATATGCAGCTCTTTTTGAGGATTTCCCAATCGTTCTAAAAAGTATTTTATATCTTCGAGAGAAGATTTTGTGGCGAATCCTGCGATTTTGTATAAATATTTTACAGCCTCTTCATAAGTCATGGTCATTTCTTCTGTTAGCATAATTCACCACTCAGTACTGCTTTCAATACCTGAAGTACTCCATCTTCTTTGTAAGATGGTGCTACAAAATTCGCTGCTTCTTTTACTTCATCTCTGGCATTCTCCACTGCAAAACTGTGACTTGCACGTTTTAACATCTCGATATCATTTAAATTATCTCCAAATGCCAGTGTTTCATCTGGTGTGATTCCGTATTCTTCCTGAAAATGTCTTAAGGCACTTCCTTTGTTCGCACCTTTGTTGGCGCAATCAACCCAGCATTTTCCGGATACTACAACATTCATCTTCTTGCCCCATCGTTTGATGAACTCATCCCCAACTACATCTTCGGCGCAATTGTGATGAAAAATACTCATCTTACATACACCTTCTGGATTCCCTAAAACATCATCTACGAGATCACCTCTGTAGCCATAGTCTCCGACCAGATGCTGGTAAATCCCGATATTCTCCATATATGTCATGTTATCTTTATTGATCGCAATCTCACATCCTGGGAACTGTCTTGCTTCTTCAATATAAGTTCTTACGATCTCTGGGTCGATCACATCTACATATTGATAATCTTTGGAATGAATACAAGTTCCATTTTCTGAAATAAAACTGATGTCATCAAGTACTGGCGTGAATACTTTCTCGATACTTGCTCTCTGACGGCCGCTTGCCGCTAACACGATCGTTCCCCTTCGTTTCAGTTCTTTGATCACGTCATAATATTCCGGATTCAGATCCAGTGTCCCATCTGCCACTAATGTTCCATCAATGTCTGTTGCGATTAGTTTGATCATTTGTTTTCCTTTCTTTTCTCCATATACATGCTGTATCATTATTTCAAAAAGGCTGCCATACTTTGTACAGCAACCTTTGTTTTATTTGTCTTTTTCCAGATCGTATGGTGTCACCTGATATACATAATAATTCAGCCAGTTATAATACATAGCATTTGCATGACATCTCCATGACTTCACTGGTTTCTTCGTTGGATCATCATCTTTGTAATAATTCTTTGGTATATCTGGATTCAGTCCTCGTTTCACATCCCTTACATATTCATAATGCAGTGACATCACATCATATTCTGGATGTCCTGTGACAAATACCTGACTTCCTGTGGAATTCAAAATAATGTATGGTCCTGTCTCATCTGATTCTGCTACGATCGTTAATTCTTTATTCTTGCGGATGGCTTCTCCGTCAACTCCTGTATTTCTAGAGTGTGGCACGTAGAACTTATCATCAAATCCTCGAATAATAGGAAGTTTATTATGTAATGGATGGTGTTCATAAACACCTGAAATCTTCTTATTCAAGATATGTTTCTTGATCCCATAGTGATAATAAAGTCCTGCTTGTGCTGCCCAGCAGATATACAAAGTTGATGTGACATGTGTTTTGGACCATTCCATGATCTCAACAACTTCATCCCAGTAATCAACCTCTTCAAATTCTTTTAATTCTACTGGTGCTCCTGTAATGATCAGTCCGTCAAAACGTTTGTCTTTGATCTCTGAGAAATAATTATAAAATTTCTCCATGTGTGACTCTGATACATGAGTCGGAACATAAGATTCTGTCTGTAAAAATGTAATATCTAACTGTAATGGTGTATTTGATAAACTTCTCAGCAAATGAAGTTCTGTGTCTAATTTGTTTGGCATCAGATTTAAAATTGCAATCTTTAAAGGCCTGATATCCTGTGTACATGCCCTTTCTTTATCCATCACAAATACATTTTCTTCTTCTAAGGCTGCCTTCGCCGGCAGATCGTTGTCTATTCGAATTGGCATTTTATCAAATCTCCTTCTCTTTTTTTCGATTGCTTTTTAAGCTGACAGCATTTTTCCTGTCAGATATTTATTATAAAACTCTTGCATTTTTTATGCAATCTATATTTATTATCGTCCGATCAGATTAAGGAAATCTTCTTCGCTCAATATTGGAATGTTTAATTCCATCGCTTTCTTATTCTTTGATGACTGCGACATTTTGTCATTGTTGATCAGATAGTCTGTTTTCTTTGACACTGATCCTGTGACCTTGCCTCCCATCTGCTCAATCTCTTCCTTTAGTTGTTTTCTATTATCAAAATGATCAAGTGATCCTGTCACAACAAATGTTTTTCCTTCTAAGATCTGTTCTGTCTTACTTTCTTCTTTCTTCTCAAACTGCACATATTGTAACAGTTGTTCTAAGATCTTCTGATTATGTGGTGTATGAAAATATGATACCATAGCTTCTGCGATCATCGGTCCAATCTGATCGATCGCAATAAAATCCTCTGCATCGGCTTCTCTGATCGCATTGAAATCTTCTTTAAAATGTTTGCAGATCAATTTTGCATTGGAAAGTCCTACATTCGGAATTCCCAGACTATAAATAAAGTTTGCCAATGCAGGCTGTTTGGAATCATTGATCGCATTGATCAGATTTTGGTAGGATTTTTCCCCAAATCCTTCTAATTCCAGAATCTCTTCTTTGTGATCTTTTAAAGTGAAGAGATCATAAATTTCATTTAATAGTCCAACATCGATCATCTTCTGTAATGTTGCTTCGGATAGTCCATCAACATTCATTGCATCTCTTGATACAAAATGCGAGAATGATTTGATCTTCTTTGCACTGCAAAATTCGTTGGTGCAGACTAGGGTTCTGATTCCATTTTCATCTTCGATCTTTGTCTCACCACCGCATGCAGGACAAGTATGCGGAATCTCTATATTGCCGCTCTTTGTTTTATTCTCTGCAAGCTGTGGAATGATCATATTAGCTTTGTATACAACGATCTCATCGCCGATTCCTAACTGCAGTTCTTCCATCACACTAATGTTGTGGAGACTGGCTCTGCTGACAGTCGTTCCTTCTAATTCTACTGGTTCAAAAATTGCCACTGGATTGATCAGTCCGGTTCTTGATGGACTCCATTCAATCTCAGTTAATGTTGTCTCCGCTGTCTCATCTGCCCATTTAAATGCGATGGAATCTCTTGGGAATTTGGCTGTTCTTCCAAGACTTTTTCCATATGCAAGATCATCATAGACTAATACCAGTCCATCTGATGGCAGATCAAATTGTTCGATCTTCTTTGAGAACTTCTCAATCTCACCTCGGATCGTATCTTCTGTGACTCTGATATGTTCTACCACATCAAATCCAAGGCTTGCTACCCAGTCTAATTTCTTCTCGAAGGAATTATCAAAATCCATGCCTTCAACATCACTGACACTGAACGCATAGAAATGAACGTGGCGTTTGGCTGTGATCTCATTGTTTAACTGTCTGACGGAACCACTGCATAAGTTTCTTGGGTTCTTATACTGACTGTCAACATCTTCGATTTCTTCGTTCATCTTATAGAAATCTGAATATGGTATGATCGCTTCTCCACGAATGACCAATGTTCCCTGATATGCAATACGTCTTGGAACATTTTCAAAAACCCTTGCGTTGTTTGTTACAACTTCTCCAACTTCCCCATTTCCACGGGTCACGGCTTTGAGGAGTTTTCCATGTTCATAGGTCAGAACGATCGTTAAACCATCGAGTTTCCATGACAGGATTCCTTCCTGGCCGTTCAGCCATGTTGCCAGCTGATCTGGCTCCTTTGTCTTGTCTAATGATAACATCGGAGATGGATGTGCTTCCTTTTCCAATGCTGTCATCAATTCATACCCTACATGGATCGTTGGACTGTTTGATAAAACAGTGTTCGTCTTTTTCTCTAGTTCTAAAAGTTCATCATACATCTTATCGTATTCGAGGTTGCTCATAACTTCTTTATTCTGCTGGTAATAAGCTTTCCCTGCTTCATTTAGTGTATGAATGAGTTCTTTCATTCTGTCTAAATCATTCACTTTTTAGCTCCTTCTTTAACTCTCGTAATTCATCCGGAGTTAATTTTCGATATCTTCCTTCTTTCAGATCGCCGAGTTTAATGTTCATAACACGGACTCTCTTAAGTTTTGTCACACGGTATCCAAAATGTTCACACATTCTTCGGATCTGCCGGTTTAATCCCTGTGTCAAGATGATCCTGAACTCGTTTGGTCCTTCTTTTATAACTTTGCATCTTCTTGTTACTGCATTAATCTCATCTAATGGTACTGGATTCCTCATATCATGAATGAATTCATTCGTAATTCGTTTATTCACTGTTACTTCGTATTCTTTTTCATGATAATTTCTTGCTTTCATGATCTGATTGGCTGCTTCACCATCATTGGTAAGCAGGATTAATCCTTGAGAATCCTTATCTAATCGTCCTACAGGATAGATCCTTGTTGGATAGTTAATATAGTCGATAATATTATCTTTCTCTTCTTTGCTTGCTGTGCATACAATTCCTCTTGGCTTATGAAAAGCCAGAAAGATCAGATCTTCCTGAATCTTTACCGGCTTTCCATCAAATGTCACGCTCTGCCCCGGAAGTACTTTGGTTCCGCTTACTGCAACTTCTCCATCGACTTCGACTCTGCCTTCCTCGACATAAGTATCTGCCTGTCTTCTGGAGCAGATTCCTGCTTGACTTAAATATTTATTTATACGCACTGCATCTTCTGTTTTACGTTTTGTCTCTTGCATTGTTACCTTTCCCACTTGTCACAAAGGGCGATGATCTGATCAGCAAATTTGCCCAGGTCTTTGTTCGTTCCACCCTCATTGTGCTCAATTACAGATTTCAAACGCTCGCTGGCTGTAAGAAGTCTGATATAAGCACTGCTCTGTTTTGGTTTCTTCTGGATGCGTTCTCTTGATCCCCATTCAGTCCATTCGCCTGCAATAAGGTCAAACACATCTCCGCTGTATGGTGCTCTGGCTTTGAATTTGTATTCATCTTTTAAGCATGATGTAAATGCTTCACAGACCGCATCTTCTCCATGAACTACAAATACTTCTTCTGGTTTCTTCTCGAAACTATTGACCCATTTTAATAACCCGTTCTTGTCTGCATGTCCGCTTAAACCTTCTAATTGTACGATATCTGCTGCCACTTTGATTGCCTCACCAAACAGTTTTACTTCTTTGGCTCCTTCGATCAGTGATCTTCCCAGAGTTCCATATGCCTGATATCCTACAAATATGATCGTATTCTCTGATCTCCACAGGTTATGTTTTAAATGGTGTCTGATTCGTCCAGCTTCACACATTCCAGATGCTGAAATGATCACCATCGGTTCTGTTTCAAAGTTGATCTCCTTTGATTCTTCTGTCGTAATGGATAAATGAAGATTGGAAAATGTGATCGGATTAATTCCTTGTTTCACTAATTCCATAGCTTCCTCATCATATGTTTCATCGATATTCATATTAAAGATCTTCGTTGCTTCCACTGCCAATGGGCTGTCTACAACAACTTTGAAATCTCCATGATTCTTGATCCTATCTTCAGCCTTGATCTGACGGATATAATATAACAGCTCCTGTGTTCTTCCAACTGCAAATGATGGGATCACGACATTCCCGCCTCGGTCAAAGGTTCTCTGGATCACATTGGTCAGTTCTGTCACATAATCCTGATGTTTTCCATGATAACGGTCACCATACGTAGATTCCATAATAACATAATCTGCTTCTCTCGTATAGCTCGGATCTTTGATCAATGGCTGGTTAAAGTTTCCGATATCTCCAGAGAATACCAGTTTCTTTTCCACATCTGCTTCCCTTAACCATACTTCAATGCTGGAAGATCCTAACAGATGTCCGATATCTGTAAATTTGATCGTAATGCCGTCAGCAACTTCAATCTGTCTGCCATATGGGCATGGCACGAAATACTGCATGACATTGATCGCATCATCCATCGTATAGATTGGTACAACTTCTGGTTTTCCAGATCGCCTTGCTTTCCTGTTCTTCCACTCCGCTTCAAATTCCTGAATGTGTGCACTGTCTTGCAACATGATCTCACATAGATCGGTTGTTGCTCTTGTCGCATAGATCTTTCCTCTGAACCCTTTTGCATACAACAGCGGGATCAGTCCTGAATGATCGATATGTGCATGTGTCAGCAGGATAAAATCAAGATTCCCTGCATTCACTGGAAGATCAACATTCTCGTATACATTTAACCCTTGTTCCATTCCATAGTCAACAATAAATCTTTTGCCGCAAGCTTCCACATAATGGCAACTTCCGGTCACTTCATGATCCGCTCCGATAAACATTAACTTCATGGCTTATACCTCCTCTGAAATATAGATTGGGCCAGCCGGCACGATATCTTTTAGATACTCATGCTCTTTTAATATCTGTCCTGCATCGTAGTCAAAAAACACCTGTGTCAGCTCGTCGATTGAAATTTCATCTTCCCATCCCTGTGCATCCGTTGTGTGTATGTCTAATGTCTCATCTTGTGGTATGTCTGCACGTTGAATGGATATCTTATGATTCAGACATTGAAACTGGAATACTCCATTCTGATCCTTGATATATGGATCTTTCACCAATATCCTGAATGTAAAATCGTTCTTTCCTTGCAAGATCTCTCCCCAAGCAGTAAGGTTCGTGATCCTTGCCATGATCTTTGGTACTTTTTTGCTTTGTATAAAATCCTTTCCTATTGAATTTCCCTTGAATAAATTTCCTTCTGTGATATAAATCTTCTTACCTTTGTGTCGTTGTTTGATCTGGTTAATCATATGTTCTGGCTCTAAAGAATACGCCCATCGGATATATACTTCATCTTCTTCAAAACTTTCTGCAAATACGCCTTGTAACAGATCGTCTTCATAATAAGCTAAAAGGCTTCCATCTCCACTCTGGCTTTCTTTTTCCAGTCGTCTCAGGTATGGTTCATCCGGAACTGTATATATCTTGTATTGTTCCATAAACCGCTCTAAAAAATTCTGGATCGTCTGATAATCTTCTGCCATTATATGAACGATCTTATGATTTCTATCCGTTGTATCATCTGTATATGAAATGTTATGATCATCGATCATTGTTTCTTCCCAGTCCATCACAAATCGAAACTGGAATGGTTCATAATATGCTTTATTCGCAGGCATCAGATACGTAAATGGCTGTTGCTGCTCATGCATATCATTGAAACACTTCTTAAGCATCTCTGCCATGATGCCTCTTCTTCTATATTCCTTCCACACCGCAACTGCTACAATATAATTTAATGTATATGTCTTCTTTCCTGCTCTTATGTGATATGGATTTAAATGGAGCATTCCTAAGATCTTGTTGTCTTCTTCTGCCAGTATCACCTGATTCGTTGCATATATCTCTTCAAAATAATATTGTGCAAACGGCTCTGGATCTTCAAAAATCTTCTGATACATGTCATATACTGGCTGTTTATCTTTGTTTTTCTGATAAATGATCTCCATGCTATTTCCTTTATTCTTATTTTGTTTCATTCAGCAGACACACTGCCTGTGCACTGATCCCGAGTCCCTCTCCTGTGAATCCTAAATGTTCTTCTGTCGTTGCTTTGACATTCACCTGATCTGGATCTACTTTGAGGGTCTTACTGATATTTTCTTTCATTGTTGGAATATAATTTAATAACTTTGGTCTCTGTGCAATGACTGTCGCATCCACATTCCCAATCTCGTATCCTTTTTCCTCGATCAATCTTACAACTTCCGCTAACAACTTCATGCTGTCTGCATTATGATATGCAGGATCTGTGTCTGGAAAATGCTTTCCGATATCTCCTAATGCTGCTGCACCAAGGATCGCATCTGTGATCGCATGCAGCAGAACATCAGCATCTGAGTGTCCTAATAATCCTTTCTCATATGGTATATTTACTCCGCCTAAGATCAAGTCTCTTCCTTCTACTAACTGATGGACATCATATCCCATTCCTACACGCATATTCTTGCTCTCCTTTTTTTGTTTTTATTATAACATGATTTCACTCTTTTATCATGATTTTTAGCAAGAAAGAATCCTACTTTGTAGGATTCTCCGCCGCAGTGCGATCCTGCCCAGAGGGATTTTTTATTTCATAGGGGATTTCATCGAAATTTCCTATGAAATAAAAAAAAGACATATTCATATCGAATATGTCTTCCGAAAGTAGCGATGAGCAGATTCGAACTGCTGACACTACGGGTATGAACCGTATGCTCTAGCCAACTGAGCTACATCGCCATATGTTATGAAATTTATCCATGTAGTTCATGGATAGTGGGACCAATAGGACTCGAACCTATGACCCTCTGCTTGTAAGGCAGATGCTCTCCCAGCTGAGCTATGATCCCTTGTGTCTCTCAAGCTCTCTTGCCTGACGACAAAATATAATATACTCTTATTTTCGATGAATGTCAACACTTTTTTTAATTTTTTTTTGATATTTTTATTTTATAGATAGAAACCACGTAAAAAATGGCTTATTTACGTGGTTTCTTCATAATTTATTTTTTTATATTTTTTCGGATTTTATCGAAATTTTCTATGCAATAAAAATAATCCTCCTAAAATCAGAATGATTCCTCCTATGAATGAAAGCTCATCTGTCCGTCCACCTGTCTTTGGAAGATCCAATATAGAATCATTCGTAACATTGTACGTCAGATGATAGAAGTAATAATCATTTCCCTGTTTGATTGCTTTACTTGTATCCACATTCTGTTTATCCACCTCTGCCTGTGACATCGTCATTGGCAGTGTAACGATGATTGGTTCTTTTAACAGATTCTTTCCAACCGCTGTCTTTGTCTCTGTGATCGTATAAGTATCAGGAAGCAGTCCATCAAAAGTGACTTCTCCAGCAGAATCTGTTTTGGCCTTCGCTACTTCTGCTCCATCAGATGATGTGATCACAAATTCGATATCTCTTAATGATTTCCCCTTAGAATCTTTCTTGATAAGTTTTACAGATCCTTGGATCATCTGATTCATAAACTTCGCTCCACCTGTCAATTGTGCTTTAGCTGTCGTTCCAGTTGGTCCAATATCGAACGTCACAGTTTCTTTCTCCTGATCGATCGTTGCATTGCTGCTGTTGCTCTTAATATTGAGTAATTTGAAATACTTGATCATACCTCCTTCATTACACGTATAAGTGCCATATTCCAGATCATCAAACGTCACAGACAGTTCGATCAGATCTCCCGGATGATCTTTCATCTGTTTTTCAACCTCTGCCTTTGTGAATTTGACTTTCTTCTCATAACTGTGTTTCTTTCCATAGACATCGGTTCCAGTCAGTGTAAATATAAAAGTCGGATCCCCAACATCCATATTCAGATTACCTGGTTCCAATGCTTTTGTGATCGTAATGCTTCCTTTCGGCCCTGTACGGTCATGTGTGTTTGTGATTACTGTAAGATCCTGATCATTTTCATCCGTATCATAGGTTGGTCTGTATCCGATCTCAGATTCTCCCGTGATCAATCCTTCTTCGACTTCTTTCCATGTATAATTGACTTTTTTACCATTGACTTTCACAGGAAGTACCTTACTGGACGCTTTCCAGTTATTCTTCGCACTGAGCATCAATGTTTCTTCCACTTTACCATCAGCCAACAGATTAACTAAGACAGACTTTGGGCGTATGCCATCTTTATTCCCATGATCATTCCATACCTTTTTAACCTTTTTCTTCGTCGTATCTGGTGTATGCGTATTCGTGATCATGATATTCTTCGTTGTTGTACCATCATCATCTATTGTCTCATTTGTCTCGTAAGTATCGACATATCCTGTTTTTGCATTACCTGTCAGCTTATCATAGACTTCTTCTTTCACTTCATACTCAAATGGTTCGCCAGCTTTGTCATACTTATCGAGGCAATGATACGTTACATCATCTGACCAGTTATTTGTTTCGTCTAATGTAATAGCATTCTTGTATTTCTCACCATTTCTATATAATTGAGCTTTGATCGATATCGGCCTCAGATCATCTCCATTGTCACCATCTTCCCAAACCTTTTGTACATTGATATCGACATATTCTGGATTTTCATGGAAGTTCGTAAACGAAATCACATACATCGCATTATTCCAGTGTGTACTCGTCAAAGTATAACCTTCGGGAACATCTTCACGAAACTCCCACTTTTCACGATCATCCTTCTTGATATCCGTAAACATTGTCCAGTTATTATCTTTTGTCAGTGTATACACCTTTACTTCTTTTGTTGTCTTATGTGTTGCCTTGATCGTAACAACATCTGGACGGATCTTTGCTACATTGTCATGATCATCCCATATCTTCTTCAATGCAATATAATCCAGTTTCTGGTTGACTAAAGTATCTGAATCATGCACATATGTTGTTGTATCATTATCCGTATTATTCTCGGCTTTTACATCATGAATGAGATTTTCTTTCGTATCATTGATCACTTTACCCTTAAATGTTAATGTCTTGTCCGATTTCTCGTATCCATCTGGTGCGTAGATTTCTTCTACCTCATACATATCACTGTCTGTTCCATCCTTTGCATAGATATCGGTCGGCAATCCAATAAATTCCAGATATTCAAACTGATCATCCTGTGATGTAGTGGTGGCGATCGTATCACCCTTCTTAAAGATATTTTCTCCTTTGCTATTAACGATATCTGTTTTCGCTTTTAAGGCAAATATGGCTCCCGCCAGCTTGTTTCCGTCTTGATCAGTCTTGATCAGGTGGATGCCGTATTTTTGCAAAGTATCATTAGCTTTGACATGAATACTTGCTTTCTTTGCAACCTTTAAGGCGATATCTTCCTCTTCTGAATCCAGAACCTCTACCGTAGTCTTGATCGTTTTCTCTGGCAGATCTTTATACGATCCTTGGTTGTTAAAACTGATATTGATCTCGTATTTTCCTGATTTTTCTGCATATGTCGGTGTAAATGCCACATCTTTATCCGTCACTTCCACATCTTCTGCTCCATCGTCATCATAAAGGATTCTCCAGCTAAAGTCCTCTGCCTTGAATTTATCACCTTTTAAGAACCTGTTCTTTGGCATGGCAACGATCTTTAACGGCTGTTCCTCGATAAACTTATCTTCTTCGATCTTTAAGATCTGATCCATGACATATGTTGTCTTAAGAACTGGATTTCCATAGAACATCTGGCTGACATCTTCTACATTGGAGGTATTGAAAGATGAAAGATCGAGTGTTTTGATGGAATCCATGGCATAAAACATCTGACTCATATCCACAACTGCGGATGTATCAATATTTTTAAAATGGATCTCTGTGAGATTCCTGCAATTTTTAAACATTTTAGATGATATTGCATTCATGTAGATGACCTGTCCGGCTCTTTGACTTGAGATATAACAATCTCCATCATCGTTCCAAAGCACAATACTGCCATCTTTATTCTGAGAAACATCCGTTGTCACAGCTCCTTCTGGTGCACTCTTCCACGTGAAAGTCACAGATTCCGCATCCTTGATCTTCTGGTTCAATTTTTCGCCTTTTTCCAACACATAAATACCTGTACTTACATTATTGTCTTCATTTCCAAACGGATCTTCCTTGTCTGGTACTTTATCATCATCACGAATATCATTGATACTTCCTGCAGTTGTATCCCATGTCAGTTCTACTTCATGTTTTTCCTGATCTTTGATATAGCCTGTCGGAGACTTGATCTCTTTTATGTAATACTTTCCTAAATAGAAGTTAGTTGTTTCTTTTCCATCCATATCCTTTCTTGTAAAATGGATCTCCTTCTCTTTTGTCGTTGTCTTTTGATCGATCAGTTCGTCCTTCTTCCATACGAGCGTTCCGTCATCTTTCTTGATATTCTCATCCGCATACAGCCCATAGACTGCTCCTGCGATCTGATCGTTGTCATAGATAAAACTCTGAGAATCCTTGTCATAATCTGTTAAGATATCTCCCGTCTTACTGAACGTAATTTCTCCATAGACTGGCGTATCCATCTGTTCAAACCTGCAGCTTCCATTTCCAGCATTATCGTACGTGATCTTGATGCTTGTGGATTCCCCGCTTAACTCAAAAGATTTTTCTTCTGCGTCATCCATGTTGTAGCCTGCTGGCGCAGCAGTTTCCTTAATCGTATATTTTCCATATGGAAGATAGCACTCTGCAGTTCCATCTCCACTCGTTCCTGTAGTCAAAGTTGCCACAATATCCTGATCTTCATCATAGATTTCATAGACTGCATCATTTAACAGCTTCTTTGTCTCTGATGAACGTTTGACTAGTTCGATCCTGATCTTATTTTCATCATCTTTATACGGACCAAACGTGACTGTCTTATGGACATCAGACTTGATCAAGACCACATCTTCATCTTCCATCATTTCATGCTTTGGATCACCCTTGATCTGATGCAATGTATAAACACCGATCGCTAACGAGATTGAAGTTGCTTCTCCTTTTTCATCAGTTATCAGAGTATCGACCACTTCTCCATGCGGATCAATGATCTGAAATTCCGCCCCAGATTCCGGTACATACTTATCTTTATTTACGGACATTTGCTTTTTGATCGAAATCTTTGCGGATTTTGTATAATCGTCTTTTAAAACGAATTCATACACTTTGACTTCATCCTCGATCGATGCTTTCATTTCTGTGGAATACTGCGGTAGCGCAAGGTCATAGCCTTCGACACCTCTGGTCTGCACGACTATAAACCCTGTCTTCTTTACGAAATCTTTTAGGAGCATCGCTGCCTTTCCTTCGGAATCTGTGACTAATGTTCCAAGAATCGCATCTCTATTATCTTTTTTCAGTTTTTCAATGTAATGAAGCCTGTCCTGTGACGTTGCCAATGTCTGATCCTTGAAATCTTTCACCATAGATTCATCCAGTACAACAAACTCAGCCCCTGGTTCTGGTTTAGACTTTCCATTCTTGACCATCGTTTTTCTGACCCGGATCTTGTTTCCATTATAATAATTATCCAGCTCAAATTTTTTAAATTTCTTATCGCCATCTTTGATCGTTACATCAAAATCATCAGCAATCTTATAATTATCACTTCCTTTTGTCTGATGAACCGTGTAGATGCCAGGATCTAACTTTCCAGATTGAGCTGCACCATTTTCATCCGTGATCAATGTTTCTATGACTTTCTTTGTCGACTGATCGATGATCTGGAATTCTGCCTTATATTCTTCTTTTTTTGTATAAGTTCCAGTTTCCTTATCACTGATCCTTGTAACCTTTGTCAACATGATCCCTGCATGCTGCTTTGGATCGTTTGATTCAACCTTATAGATCATTTTAGATCCATCAATGCTTACCCATTTGTCCGGTACCATATCATATCCATCGGTCGTTTTCGTCTGATGAATACGGTAAGCTCCATAAGGAAGTAAATCTGTTTCTGCGATCCCTTTGTCATTCGTTGTGATCGTCTGTTTTAAGTTATTCTTGGAATCATAAACCTCAAAAACTGCCTGTGCTTCTGGAACATTTTCCCCGCCAAACGTCTTTACAACCTGTATCGTTCCTTCATATTGCTCTTCTTTCAGATACTGGGATGTATTTTTATCGACCGTGACTGATATATCATTACCAGATAACTTATATCCCAACGGAGCATACTTCTCATGTAAACGGTAATATCCCGGATACAGATCTGTCACTTTTGCATAACCATCCGCATCAGTTACCATCTGTGTCACAAGTGTTCCTGCTTTATAGACAACACTCTTGTTATCGGAGCCTGTGATATCATGGTCAGCATATAGCTCATAGACAGCATTCTGCAAGTTTGCTTCAACTCCTAGATCCCCTCGTTTATTCTTTACAGTTCCCTGTTTAAAGATCTCCAGATCACTCTTTTGAAATTCATTGGTATAGTTAAATGTGAATGATCTGACTCCACCCTGTTCCACTTTGCTCTGATCTGTCTGATCTGGGATCAGGTGTCCGAATGGGGATTTTGTTTCCCTGACCATCCAAGTGTGGACCGAGGCACTCTTTAAGGCTGAAATCTTCTGCTCTGCAAGTTTTTGTGCTTCCTGCATTGCCACAGCATATGCTTTTGCCGAAGAATCGTACCAGCCATTATCTGTCGCTTCTTTTTGCTGACTTTTTGAAAGATCGTTCCAATTCTTTACATAAGTCTTTTTCGTTGATGTCACACTATAACTTACCGTTCTTTGAACAGTATAAGAAGCTTCTCCATTGCCATCGGTTGTTACACTTCCTTGATAATTCCCATCCATATAGATCTGAAATACTGCTCCAGAAAGCCCTGCTCTTGTTTCCGCATCTTTCTTTTTGATCTTGATCCTTACATTATCTGGGCTGGTTCCTGACTTTGTTGCACTCGTTTTCGCTTTTTCAATATCTGGCGGTGTATGACGAAATCCGAACAAAACCTGATGAGAATCCAGTTTCTTCTTTTTCACACATTTCTTCACTGTATAATAGTAGATCGTTCCTTCTGGATCCTGATCACTGATCATTTTACAGAACTTTTTTGCATCTTTCTGCGAATAACCTCTGTCCACATTTTTTCCTGCCTGATAAACGGTATTTTGCTTATTCGCTCCATGTCCACATGCCCAGATGTATGCCTGACACAATGACAGATCTTTTGTATTCTTGCCGCTTGACCTGAAATACCAGTTTAATGCTTTTGCAATTCCCTTTTTTTCATAAGTTGCTGCATTGATTGTCTTGTATTTTAAGGTATCTCCAGAACACATGGTCTTTCCAGAGTTTAAGCAAAACACTCTGTGTCCGTCAGCTGTCATACTCCACAGACCTTCTGATGCAGGACGATCGATCTCTGAAATCTTATTATTTGATAATGCCTGGCTCATCACCAGTTTGGCTTCTCCTGTGAAAGCCTTGACGTCTCTATTCTTCAGGAACAGTGATTCTCCTGAACCACTCAGATACATTGTCATGATCATCAGGAGGGTAAGAATACTTACCGATATCTTTTTACAGATCGTCTTCATTTGTTTCAAACTTTCTTCCTCCTTTTTACTTGTAACGGTTTGTGAAATATCCTGGCTGCCCTTCCTTGTCGATCCTTCCATACTCAGAATCTACGTAGTCTCTCGAAAATCCAGTTCCATTCTGCCCTTCCAGTTCGATCGAGCCATTAAACATGCCGTCATCATGAATAATGTTGTGTGTGTCAAATGATCCATCTGTTTTCTTCCAGACAGCATACAATTCACAAGTCTGTCCAGCATCGCAGAGAGTATTGACTGCCTGTCTGTCGGTATATTTTGCTTTGATCGCATTCGGATCTTCACTCCATCCAAGGAAGGTATATCCCGGCCGTTCAAATGTATTTGCTGGCAGGATATCATCCTGTCCATATTTTAATTCCACAGTCTTTTTGCTGCCTGATGCACCATTTCCATCAAATGTTACTTCATAAGAGTTCTTGGACCAGACAGCATAAAGTCTCATACCCTCCGTGTTACTCCATGTGATCGTCTCTTCTGGAGAATACCGTGCTCTCACCGCATGTTTATCTGTATTCCATCCAACAAAGGCATAGCCTTTTTTCGTGTATCCATTCTCAGCAAAGCTGTAATTTTGATCGTACGTGGCTTTCCCATCATTCACATATCCAGAATCTTCTCCATTTCCATCATAGTTTACAGTGTATGTATTCGCTGTCCACTGGGCTGTCTCTGTATAATTACCACATACCAGCCAGCCTGTATTAGACATCCATTTTGTTCCTTCATCCAGCCATCCTTCCAAGGTATAACCTCTTCTTGATACCGTTGGAAACGAAAAATAATCTCCATCCGTAAAATTCCATGTTACATCTGCACCATCTCCACCATTTCCGTTGTAATAAATGCTGCGGCTTGGCTTTTCCAGATTCAGATTTATAGAACACCAGTCATAAGTTTTCCATCCATCTCTGTCAGCAGAGGCCACTCCAACCAATCCAGTACTGACATGGATATTTACTGATTTCCAATGTTCTTGAGTATCATGATAGGAATTTTCCCAAAATCCATCATTTCCTCCGCAATAAAGCGTTATATCCTTGCTCGGATCTGAAAATACTGGTTTATCCACCGTTACCCATTCCCAGGATCGATGCTGTTCATGGGCCGGTAACAGATACCAGACTTTGATCGTTAAAAGTGTATAGTTGTTGTTACTGTTCTTCTCTGAATATATCGTCTGTTTATTCACTGTAAGCTTATAATCTCCGCCTCCACCGGAATACGTCGTTACCGTATATGGATGTCTGGAATTATTAAATGTCCCACCGCTGACATTTTTATTTTTTTCATATTCATCACTATGAATATACATTGTCAGACTATCGCTTTTCCCATTTGGTCCATTGATGTTCACTGTTAAATGTCCATCTTTAAAATGTTTGTTTCCTCCTGTATTATATGATTGATAAGCATGTGCCTTCTTCATCTGATACCATGCCAGAACGGAAACAAATGAAACCATGACCACTAATACCACTATGATCTTTCGTTTTCTTTCCAGGATCTTTTTTGCATTCTTCATCACATCCTCCTCTCTATCTATTTTTATCTATCTTCCTTTTGTTTCCTGATCTTCTGTCCATGATTCCTCATACAGTACACCACATACCGGTATCTTCCATGTCCTCGGTACGGATGACAGGTTAAAAGTGTGACCATATCTTTCCCTTTTTGAATCAGAATCTTGTCCATATCATATGGATCGATCACTTTAATCTTTGTAACCCGGTAATCCAGTCTTTCCCATGGATTTCTAATGATCACCTGATCGCCTGTTTTTAACTGTTCGATGTCCCGAAAATACGGAATTCCCCGATATCCCCGATGTGCAGCGATCACGCAGTTGCTGTCTTTTTGTCCTACTGACAGGGATGTCTGTCCCATGATCGCTGCTCCTTTTCTCATATTTTCCATCGTCGCTCCCAGATATAATGGAAGTTTCTGTTTCATCTTCGGTATCTTAATGTAACCGAAGGTATTCTTTTCGTTTCTTAAGACGATCGGTGCACTGCGGTAACTGAATACATCCTTTAGTCCTGCTTGTTTTTCTTTGAATATCTTCCTGTTATAGCAGACTGCTTTTTGATACAGTAGATCATCCTGTTTTCTTTTGCTTCTCCTCTGCGTCAGTTCTTTCACTGTCTGATCGGACTGTTTTTGTTTCAGATATGATATGATCTCCGGATAAAGCAGTAACGTGATCCCTATCACCAGAAAAAAGATTCCAACAATATTTATGATCTTTTGTTTCACCCATATCTCCTTTCTCAGCTTTTTCTTTTCATCTTTTCATATACTTTTCTGGCTGCGATCAATACACAAATGATCAATAGTCCTGCAAAGATGGCCCGTTTGTAAACTTCCATCCATTGCGAATGATGATTTCTTGCTCTTATCTCTTCCTCTTTTGCATGATAAGCTGTGCGAACTCCTCGGACTAATAAACGCTTGTCATTAATTCCATAGGGTGTGCAAGTAACCAATGTTACATGATCTTTTCCTTCCATGATCTGAAGTTCCTTTGTATCTTGTGGTTCCACGACTGTGATATGATCCACACGGTAAGCAATCTTTTTATCCAATACATGTATAAAAAAGAAATCTCCCTTTTTCATCTCTGTCAGATCTGTAAAGATTTTTGCAGAACTAAGCCCAGTATGTCCAGTCAGCACCGCATGGGTATCTTTTCCTCCAATCGGAAAGGAAGATGTAGCCAGATGTCCGATCCCATGTTCCAAAACTGTCCCACTTGTCCCATGATAGATCGGCAGATTAATTGAAATGCAAGGAATCTTTAAATATCCCATGATTGATGATCCATCAATATTTAATATTCTATTATAATGAGCCATCTCTCCATCCAAACGTTTTACCTTAAACGGATCAGTCAACTGTACTGAAGATCGCATCAATTCCCCATTATACTGTTTTGCTTCATCCATTACTTTTTTTATGATCGCCTGATCCATTCCGGCTGCCTTTTCCTGATAACTTTCCACTGTCGAACCTGCACTCTTTTCAAACAGATAATTGCTTGTAAATGGATAAAACAACAGCAAAAAACCTGTCAGAACGATCAGAATCGGTATGATCTTTTGTTTCATTTTATCTTTGTGATCGTCTTCTGTTTTTGTTCAAGATCAAGATCCCACATCCAGCAACAACAACCCCTGCAATGATCAGAAGATAGTTTCCTGCCCCACCTGTCATTGGCAGCATGAACTGCTTCTGATTTGTAATCTGCATATTGATATATGCATTTCCAGAATCATCGTGTTTTGTCATCGTTGCCTTTGTCTCATCCACAGTCGCACTCGCTGCTGTAGTCTGAACCATCACATCATTCTTTAATACCGCACCATTAGGAACTCCATCATTTGCTGTGGAATCTGCATCAGACTTACTCTGGATCCCTGTGATGTTTGCTTCGGTTGGTGTGATATCTGCTTTTGTCTCTTTGACCTTAACGATCACTTCTTTCTTTAACAGGGAGTATCCTGCATCGGAGTGTGTTTCTGTAAATCCATATTCATCTCCTTCGATCCCATTGATCACAAGTTTTCCATCAGAAGACGGACTAAACTGAGTCGCATCAGCTTCTTTTGCAGACTTTCCTGTTACCTGATAAACACCTGCTCTATCTGCTCTTGCTACCAGATAGTAATTATCTGTCTTATTTTTTACAACGAATTTAACCTTTGTTGCATCTCCCTTGCTGTCAGAAAATTTCTTTGTCAGATCATATCCGTAAGAGTATACGATACATTTGTCTTTTAAAATATCATAATAATTCGTATTTGTTCTCTTCCACGTAAGGGATACATCGTTTGGATTTCCTTTATCACCAAGAATAACGCTGTCATCTGTGTTCACCTTAGCTGTATAGTATATAACGATATATTTATCAGAATATTTCTTATTCAACTCATTAAGTCCTGCTTTTGTCATCTCGATCTTCATTGCAGGATCGTCTCCAGATTTTCCGTATGTTGCTGCAAACTTTGGATCCGTGTCGGAACTCTTCCATACAGCCAATGCACCACTCTTCTCAACATTGTTCACATTTGTTCTGTCCGCTGCATCCTTAGTTTCATAGATTGCGATCACGGCATCTTTCCCATATGTCATTCCATTTGCCATTGTATCGTTAAATGTATAAGTTGACAGGTAGGTTGTTGATGATGTGATATGTGGCAATTTTGAAATGAACTGATAATCCAGTCTTTCTGCTTTAGATGCTGTCACGGTACTCTGATATTTGTATTCATTTCTTACAGAAGTAAAATCTGCCAGTCTGTCTGTATTGGCAGTTGTTACATTGTCCTGATCTGGATTATTGCGTACTCTTTTGTCAAGTGTTGGATTTCCAGTTTCATTCTTTGGATAACAGATCACATCATAGAACCAGTCATCTCCCTTAGAATCCGTGGATGGCAACTGTACAAACCATGGATTTGTTGTGTAAGTTACATTTTCTGGTGCCTTTGTCTCAACGATCAGGTAAAGACCCAATGGCAATTTGTCTTTACTTGTCACACCATTAGCATTAGTCTCATCCATGGCTGTCCCATTCTTTCCCATGTAATCTTCTAATTTATCTTTCGTTACCGTATTATCTTCTAATGCCTTGGCAAGTTTCTCATTGATCTGCTGGCTTGTAAAATATGTCTTACTTCCTTCTGTTTTAGCTGCATCAGAAGATGTCAAACCCAAAATCTGCTGTATTGTGGTTGGAAGTTCATAGATCATCTGGATCTTTCCATTCTCACTCTGCTGTTCAACATCTCCAACTCGCAGGTAACTAAATTCCACACCTTTGATCGCATATTTTTCCAAGGCTGCTTCCGCAGCAGCGTCCTGTTTTCCTGTTGGTGTAAACTGACTGGTATTAACACCGGCCTGTTTTGCTGCTGTCATGTCATATTTGTGGATCGTTATGGATCCGGTTTTGCTTGTATCGACCACATCTGTTGATGCCGCTTTGATATTAACGATAGGTGCAAGCATCATTGCTGCAGATAATACAGCAATCGTTATTTTTTTGATCATATTTTGAATCTTCATTTTTCTTTCCTCCTATTTTTTAGAATAGAAAAAGCACAGAAATCATTGATCATACTCAATGATTCTGTGCTTTTCTTTATGTGATATATATATTATTTATATATTAAATTTGTTTTGTCAGGTGCGATCATGATCGTATTCCAAAAAGAATCCTTGACTGCCTCTGTCTGAATCTCATCTACTACTGTGTCAAGGTCGACATCACTTGTTAGCTTCTTGCTCGCATCCATTACGGAAACTTTATCGTTGATTCCTAATGATGTGATCGTAACAAACTGTTCTTCACTAACTAGTGTTCCTTTCTTTAGTGGAACCGCTAACTGATAATTCTTCTGCAATACTGACTTGATCTCATTATACATTGCTTTAAATTCTTTGCTTCTGTATTTCTTCTCAGCCTTCAGCTGCTTTGCCTTCTTATCAGCCTTCGCAGATATCTTTTGATCAAAATAAATCTCCCAGCATGGACCTCCTGCTGATGCTGACTTCGTCTGTGCGATCACTTCTTTTAGTGGATATTTGTACTGTGTACGCTGTCTGCTTCCAACATCTGCAACCGTTACCTGATCATTATCATCGATCGCAACCAATACGATAAAATGACCTTTCTTCGTAAAATATCCTGGTCCCATCAGTGCTACTACTGGATGCTTCTTCTTCAATGCATCTCTAACCTTGCTGACATCACTTCCAAGTCCATGACATTTCAGTTTATACTGTTGTGCCAGTGCTGGGACCATCTCATGACTTGCTCCAGCACTGCTGTAATAGCCATTCTTATATGCCCATACTGTTGTATCAACTGGAGTTACCCATTTATTCGTCAGCGAACTGATACAAACTGCCATAGCGCTTGGTCCGCATCCACTGCTTTTGATTTGATATCCATTGTCATTCCATGCTGCATCTGCCTGATTAAAATAAATAAATCCCTGTATCGTCTCTTTCTTATCTTTCATCTCAAGACTATGGTCATTATATACTTTTGGAATGATAGATTTCTTGTCTTTCTTCTTGTTTTTTTTGTCTTTTTTGTCTTTCTTCTTGTCTTGATCAGACTTTGTATGTGTTGCTGCTGTATGTTTCTTTGTATGTGTTGCTGCAGCCGTTGTATGCGTCGTTGCCGTTGTATGCGTATGCGTTGTTGCTTCCGTTGTCGGCTTTGCCTGAGTCGTCTGTGTTGTTGTCTCTGTCGTTGCTTCACTTTCTGTCGTCTGGGCAGAAGAATCTGTCTTGGTCTCAGTCTGTTCACTGCTTATTTGCTCTCTTGTGACTGGCTGATCTGCTCTGACCACAGACACTGATCCAAGCATCAAAAACGTATACAGAGCTACTACAGCTGCTGTTTTACGTGTTTTTCTCATCTTTCATTGTTCCCCCTAACTATTTAAACATACTTATTATACCACTTTGGATACCCTCGTCAATAAAAATGAATAGTCATGATCCATGTTCACATTTTTTCACATCTTATGCTTCAAATACTAATTTTTCAATTGCATATGCAACACCATCTTCATTATTTGTCTTTGTCACAAAGTCTGCGATCTCTTTCAGATCAGGTTGTCCATTTGCCATAACAACACCGGTTCCTACAGCTTTGATCATCATCGTATCATTTCCTGCATCTCCACATGCCATCACTTCATCCATAGATAGTCCAATTTGCTCTGCCAGATGTAAAAGTCCATCTCCTTTATCACATCCAATCTGATTTATTTCAATGTTATTTCCCAGAGAACTTGATACACTCGCAATATTTTTCTCGATTAATTCTTGTCTTGCAGTTTCCCGCTCTTCCATATCATCAAAAAATACACTGATCTTCTCAATTCCCAGCGGATGCTCTTCAATGTACTTTCGCAGATCATCCAGCGGTAGTCTTGTATCTCTCACAAGTTTTAATACATGATCTGATACACCATACTCTGCAAGATGGTCAAAATAGCATCGTTCCATATACCCTTGCCCATTCTGATAAATATCACGTGTACAATGATATTTTTCCAAAATATCAAACAACGAAAATACCGTTTCTTTTGGTAGATGATTTGTATATATGATCTTATCTTCTTTCTGATCATAAACAGTTGCCCCGTTACAGCAAACAGCATATCGAACGCCTGGAATATCTCTTAAAAATTCTGGAATTGCTTTAAAAATACGTCCTGTTGCTGGAACTATATAAACACCCCTTCTGATCGCTTCTTTTAGAACTTCTTCTGTGTGTTTTGAAATCTGTTTCTCGCTGTCTAAGAGTGTATTATCTAAATCCATCGCTACTAATTTTATCTTACTCATGCTATTCCTCCACAAAAAAATAATTTTGAATATTAATCTGGAGACTTTTATATCCCTGATACTCATTGATCACTGGATAATATGTACATGTGATATACTTTGCTGTTCCCATTTTCTCTCGAAATTCATCTTCATCCTCAAAAATCATGCCATCAATCCTAGTTCCCTGACTACTCTTTAATGCTAATTTTATCACATTTTTATTTTTTCCAAAAACATTCACACGTTCCACTTTTAACTTTCTGTGTGCAAATAATGGTTTTTTATTTTCTTTTCCAAATGGCTCTAAAACAGATAACTGATGGATCAGATCCATGGTAATATAATCAACTGGCATATCAATATCAATCTGTACTTTTTTTGCAAAATCTTTTTTCTCAAGGGTACAGTTCTCGTTGATCTTTTTGCGGAATTCCTGTAATTTTTCTTTTTTCAAAGAGCATCCTGCTGCCATTGGATGTCCCCCAAACTTTGTGAACACCTCTTTGACTTTCATCATCTCTTCAAACATGGAATATCCTTCGATGGAACGTCCAGAACCTTTGATTCCTTCTTTTGCATCTGTTAAGACAAATGCTGGATGATTTAAGCGGTCCTTGATCCTTCCTGCTATGATACCTGCAATACTTTCATGACATTCTGGAAGATATAATACAAGCACTTTATCTCCTTTTGCTTCATATTCGAACGCCTGTCCCAGTGCCTCTTTTACACCATTTTCTGTCATGGTTTTCCGAAGATCATTCAGTTCTTTTAATTCTTCTGCTGTCTGTTTTGCCTTCTCTTCATCTTCTTCCAGAAATAGATTCAATGCTTTTTCGGCAGATTCCAAACGTCCGCTCGCATTGATACATGGTCCAACAATAAATCCTAGTGCATAAGACTGTATCTGTTTATCCATCAGATCATGCACATTCAGCAATGCTTTCAACCCGATATTTTGTGTATCTTTGATTCGGCGTAATCCTTCTTTGACAAAGATTCTGTTTTCTCCTGTCAGATCTACCACATCACAAACAGTCGCGATCGCAAGCATGGATAACAACTCTTCCAATTGGCTTTCATCTTCTTCCATTGCCTGATAAAATGCCCTCATAAACTGAAAAGCCACTCCTGCTCCACAAAGTAACGGATACGGATAATTGCATGCTTCTTGCTTTGGATTGATCACTACATCTGCTGGTGGAAGAACCTCTTTTCTCATTCCTGCTTCATCGGTATCAAATGGTACATCATGATGATCCGTAATGATCATTGTCAGTCCATGTTCTTTGCCGTATGCAACTGCATCTGCTGCTGCAATCCCATTATCACAGGTAAGGATCGTATCAATCTGGTCTTCCACTGCTTTTTCAATGATATTTTCATTAATTCCATAGCCATCTTTCATGCGGTCTGGAATCTGAAAATCAATCTTTCCACCAAGATCATGAATCGCTTTCCACAAAATATAATTTGAGACAACTCCATCTACATCATAATCTGAAATAATACGGATCGTTTTCCCCTCTTGTACCTTTTGCTTCAAAATCTCAACTCCTTCTTTGACGCCTTTCATCAAAAAAGGATCTGAAATATCTGAAAGTTCTCCATACAGATACTGCTGTATTTGTTCATCCCCAACCACATCCCTGTTGCGAATCAGCCGTGCGATCACTGGATCTATGTTAAATTTTTCTCCAATCTGATTAAAATCAGCCTTTTTCTTATACAGATACCACTGTTCCATCATCTTACTCCATTTTTCATAAAAAAGAGCATCCAGTATTTACTGAATACTCTTTTTGAATGTTTTATTTTCTTTTCTTTTTCTTCTTTTTCTTGCGGTTTGGATTTGCTGTGATCTTCTCTGGCTGTGCTTGACTGGCTGCCTGATTTTCTTTGATCACATCTGATCCAATTCGCGTCTTCATCATATACCAAAGTGGTCCAGTTAAAAATACAGAAGAGAATGCTCCTCCGATCACACCCACCATCAATGCTAATGCAAATTCTCTTAGCGAGGATACTCCGCAGATAAATAACGCTAACACCATAACAAATGTTGTCAAACTTGTATTGATCGTACGAACCAATGTACTTGAAATACTCTGATTTACAAGTGCTTTAATATCATCTCTTGTCCGGATCGTCTGAAGCTTCAGATTCTCACGGATACGGTCAAAGATAACGATCGTTGAGTTGATAGAATATCCAATGATCGTTAACATACATGCGATAAATGTTCCACCAACAGATAATCTTCCAACAGAATATGCTGCAAATACGACCAGTACGTCATTGATCAATGCGATGATCGCACTGGATCCAAACTTCACGTCTTTAAATCGAATCGCAATGTAGATCAGCATACAGATCGCTGAGATCACAACGGAAATAAATGCATCTCTTTGCATTTCATTACTGATCGTTGAACTGATATTCTCTGTTGTTACAGATTTTACTTTATAATCTTTCTTTAATGTATTTTCGATCTGTTTTCTCTGGCTCAGATTCAATTCTACACTTTTTACAACCATCTGATTGTTTGCTTTTACTTTCTGACTCTGAACAGAGGTTGACTTGCTGACTTTCTCGTAAGCTTTCACAACCTGTTTTTCCAGAGAATCATTGACTTTCTGGTCATCCTTGAATGTGATCGTAGATGCTGTACCACCTGAGAATTCCAGATCATAATTCAAGATTGATCCAATCTTGCTTCGATTCATTGGAAGTGCAGCAAGTCCGATCAAAATGATCACACCTGCAACTGCAACGTATTTCTTACCTGTACGGACAAAATCTCTTGTTTTGATCGTTCTTGGTTTTCCATACCATTTCTTGTCGCGAAGTCCAAAATGATATGCCGCATATACAAGGAATCGGCTGATCACAAGTGCTGTAAACATAGAGATCAATACACTCATTCCAAGTGTCTGAGCAAATCCTTTGACCGTTCCTGATCCTTTAAACCATAAAACTAATACTGCGATCAATGTTGTAACGTTACCATCGATGATCGCTGATGCTGCCTTTCCGAATCCAGATTTGATCGCTGCTCCTGTACTCTTTCCTGCCCCGATCTCTTCCTGAATTCTGGCATAAATAATAACGTTTGCATCAACTGCCATACCGATACCGAGGATGATACCTGCAAGTCCCGGCAATGTCAGTGTCGCATTAAATCCATTCAATGCTAATAACATCATCAGCATATAGATCGCAAGTGCCACACACGCAATCACACCAGGCACTGCATAAAATGCGATCATGATCAAGCATACCAGTACAAATCCGATGACTCCTGCTTTGACCGTTGTCTGGATCGCATTCACTCCTAATTTCGCAGATACTACGTTAGAACGTAATTCGTTTAATTTCACTGGTAAGGAACCGATTCGAATTGATGAAGCTAAATTCTCTGCTGCTTCATAACTTTCCATACCATCGATCGTACATTCTCCTTTTGTGATCGCTTCCTGTACATTTGGGGCACTGATCACCTGATTATCATAGATAATATAAATTGGTTTTCCAATATTGGCTTTTGTAGCTTTCGCAAATGCCTTTGTTCCCTTAGCATCAAATTCAAGTGCAACTAAATATTCTTTCTTACCAGTTGTCTGATTCTGATTAGTTACAGCTTTGGCTTTCTTAACATTTTGACCTGTCAATACAGTATCTAATGTTGTCTGAGTCGTTGTTTTTCCATTCTTCTTTACTTTTACCTGTTTCTGGACAGCAAAAGAAAGTGTTCCTGGTTTACCAAGCTCATCTAAAATCTTGTTTGCATCTGTTACTCCAGGAATCTCGATATTGATACGATCTTTTCCTTCCTGATAAACTTCTGCTTCTGTACTGTACCCTTCTACACGCTTCTGAAGTTTGTATACAGTATCTTTCATATCACTGTCAGATACATTCTTGCCATCTACTTCATATGTAATACTAACTCCACCTGCAAGGTCTAATCCAAGTTCGATATTGCTTGCTCGACCGATCTTCTTCTTTGTGATTCCTTTGGTTGTGATAAATGCTCCAAATACACACAAAGCGATCAGTAAAATAAGCCCTGCAATATACTTGCCACTGCTATTACGCTTCTTCATTCTCCGTCTCCCCTTCTAATGCCAATGCTGCCTTTACCATTAATGCACATTCTACCCTCTTGCGCTCTAATTTACATCCGATCTCATAAGTTCCATCGATCGTACCGTTAAAGTTATAAGAGTTTGCACTGCATCCACCACTGCAATAGAATCTTGCAAAACATTTTTTACATTCTTCTTTGGAGTATACATTACATGCCTTGAATTCTTTGACGATCTCATCTTTCTTGACTCCTTCGTAAACATTACCCATTAAGAAGTCTTCTTCTCCTACAAACTGATGGCATGGATATAAATCTCCCCATGGAGTCACTGCAAGATATTCTGTTCCTGAACCACATCCGGATAAACGTTTTGCAACACATGGCCCTCCTGTTAAGTCGATCATAAAGTGGAAGAAGGTAAATCCTTTTCCTTCCTTCTCTCTTTTGATCATCTCTTTTGCAAGAAGATCATATTCATCCATCAGAATTGGAAGATCCTCTTCTGTGATCGCATAATCTGCTGTATCCGGTGCCACAACAGGTTCTACAGAAATCTGTTCGAATCCTGCATCTGCTAAATGCATAACATCTTTTGAGAAATCTAAATTATGATGTGTAAAAGTTCCTCTTACATAATATTTCTGCTGGTTTCTGCTGTCTGCAAATTTCTTGAATTTGTCGATAACAAAATCATAGCTCCCTTTTCCATTACGGAATGGTCTCATGTAATCGTGAACTTCTTTTCTTCCATCCACACTTAATACAACGTTATCCATCTCTTTATTGGCAAATTCCATGATATCATCGTTTAGTAATACACCATTTGTTGTCAATGTAAAACGGAACTTCTTATCATGTGTTTCTTCCAAAGAACGTCCATATGCAACGATCTCTTTCACTACATCAAAGTTCATCAAAGGCTCTCCACCAAAGAAATCAACTTCCAGATTTCTACGGTTTCCTGAATTCTCTACAAGAAAATCTAATGCTTTCTTACCGACTTCAGCACTCATTAATGCACGTCTTCCCTTGTATTCTCCTTCTTCTGCGAAACAGTATCGGCAGGCAAGGTTACAATCATGTGCAATATGAAGACAGAGTGCCTTTACAACTGTTGGTCTGTCTTTGAATCCACAAATGTATTCTTCATAACAGTCTTCTGTAAATAATACACCTGCATCTTTTAATTCTGTAACTTCTCCATAAGATTCTTTGACATCTTTCTCATCCCAGGATGATAATTCTTTGATGATCTCTTCTAATGTATGATCCTCATATAAAGCAATCACCTCATATGTCAGGTCATCAACCACATGGACAGATCCACTTGCTACATCAAGGACCATGTTATATCCATTATTTTTATACTGGTGAACCATTGTTTCTTTCTCCCTTTATTTGTTATTTTCTTTCATCGAAAAAATGAGGCGGCCCACAAGGAACGCCTCAAGCACAAAGTCTTTGTTCGATTTGACTATTTGCTGTGTTCGCAGGTCTGGTTACCTACTGTACAAGATGTTTTACATGCTGACTGGCAAGATGTCTGGCATTCACCACATCCACCTTTTTTCACTGTGTTCTGTAATGTTTTATTTGTCAGAGTTTTAATATGTTTCATCTTATCGTCCTCCTGATTCTCATAAAATAACTTGCTATATTGTATCATATTCATTTTCAAATAGCAAGCATTCCACCTAAAGTTCCTCCTGCAATACATAAGAAACATGCTGTGATCCTTTCTGTGGAAAACAGAACGATATTTTTTTGAAAAATCCATGAGATCAAAGTCAAGATCATAAAGTATAACATTCCTGCTGCAAATCCCCATAAAAACTTCTTTTTTCCGATCTTACTTCCGATCAGCATGCCAGCAAAAACAGATGCAAGAATATATGTAAGTGTGATTCCAAGATTCGCGATCTTCATTCCTGCATTGCTTTGATAGATGATAAATGCAAGAAGACACAATAAAATTCCTGTGGCAATGTAGGCAAATACCAGACTTTGTATCATATAGAGTCCCTTTTTCCCCATGTCCATAACAATTGCTCCTTTTTCTATTTAATCTATGACTGGTATTTTGAATCTATGCCTTTTTGTGATAAACTGACATTAAAAATACGAAAGGAGTTTTCCTATGATCGATCTTCATATACATTCTACTTGTTCCGATGGAACTTTTACACCAAAACAGATTGTTCAAAAAGTGATAGCAAAAGGATTATATGGATTTTCTCTGACAGATCATGATACTGTCGATGGAATTCCGGAAATTCTTGCTATGGATCTTCCAGATGATCTGAAATTCATTTCTGGAATTGAAATTTCATGTGATGCACTTCATCGTGAGATTCATGTATTAGGATACGGAATCAACTATAAGGATCAGCAGTTAAATCAAACTCTCAACATGCTCCGCGACAAACGGTTTCAGAGAAATCTTGATATGATCGAACTCTTTCAAAAAGACGGTTATCCGATCACACTTGAAAAACTGCAAAATGGTGATCCTCACACTGTGATCACACGAGCTCACTTTGCAAGAACTTTGATCGCAGAAGGCATTTGTTCTTCCATGGATCAGGCTTTTTCCAAATATCTTGGTGAAAAGTGTAAATATTATGTCCCAAAACCATTTTTTGATCCAAAAGATTGCTTAAGATTAATCCTTGATGCTGACGGAATTCCGGTTCTTGCACATCCATTTTTATATAAATTCTCAAATGAAGATACCAAACATCTCATTCATGATCTGAAAGAAGAAGGGCTCGCAGGAATCGAAGTTTATCATTCTTCCCATCATATCGGCCAGATCACAAAACTTCGCCAATGGCAGAAAGAATATGATCTTCTTGCAACTGGAGGATCAGACTTCCATGGAACGAATAAACCAGATATTGAAATCGGAACCGGACGCGGACCGTTATTTGTCCCAGATCATTTGATTGATGATCTGATGAATTAATATTAAGAAACAAAAAAGAATCTGAAATACAGATACTATTCTCTGTCTCAGATTCTTTTCTTTTGATCAAATATTCATCTTATTCTTCAGATGATGATGCGTTCGCTTTTTCCATTGCCTGGATTGCTGATTTCTCCATTGGGATACGGCAATGTTTGTCGTTACCAAATTCAACAATGATTGTTGTTTCATCAACTTTATCTACAACAACTCCGTAAAATCCGCTTGTTGTCAACACGCTGTCTCCAACTTCCAGAGTTTCCATCATCTGTTTTAATTCTTCTTCTTTTTTCTTCTGTGGTCTGATCGTTAAAAAGTACATTAATCCAAAACAAACAACCAACATCAGAATTGTCATTGTAACCTGATCCATTTTCTTCCTCCATCTTTCTAATAAGATTACTGGTTCATCATGCCATCGATCTTACGTTTCTTGTATTCCTTATAATTGCCTTCTTCGATTGCCTGACGAATCTCACTCATCATTGTATTATAAAAATACAAGTTATGCAAGACACATAATCTCATTCCTAGCATTTCTTTTGCTTTTAAAAGATGTCGGATATAGGCTCTGCTGTAACTTCTACAGGCTGGGCACTGGCATCCTTCTTCGATCGGACGATGGTCCAGTTCGTATTTTTTATTGAACATATTAAGTTTTCCCTGATTCGTATATACATGTCCATGACGACCATTTCTTGTTGGATATACACAATCAAAGAAATCAACTCCACGGTCAACTGCTTCTAAAATATTCACCGGTGTTCCAACCCCCATCAGGTAAGTTGGTTTATCTTCTGGCAGATATGGCACTGTCTTTTCAAGGATATTGTACATCTCTTCATGTGTTTCTCCAACCGCAAGTCCACCTAATGCATATCCATCTAGATCCATCTTGGAAATCTCTTTGGCGTGTTCGATTCGGATATCTTCGAATGTTCCACCCTGATTGATCCCAAATAACATCTGATGTGGATTGACTGTATCTTCCAGAGAATTTAAGCGGTCCATCTCTTTTTTGCATCGTCTCAACCATCTTGTTGTACGATCAACAGAATTCTGCATATACTCTCTTGTTGCAGGATGTGGCGGACATTCGTCAAATGCCATCGCGATCGTTGATCCTAAGTTTGACTGGATCTGCATACTTTCTTCTGGTCCCATGAAAATCTTTCTTCCATCAATATGAGAAGCAAAAGAAACGCCTTCTTCTTTGATCTTACGAAGCTTCGCCAATGAAAACACCTGAAATCCGCCAGAATCTGTAAGGATTGGGCGGTCCCAGTGCATAAACTTATGCAGCCCTCCAAATTCCTTGATCAGCTTATCTCCTGTTCTTACATGCAGATGATATGTATTAGATAACTCCACCTGTGTTCCAATATCTTTGAGATCATCTGTACTGACTGCACCTTTGATCGCTGCCACAGTCCCGACATTCATAAATACTGGTGTTTCGATCACACCATGGACCGTTGTTAAACGGCCTCTTTTTGCTCTTCCGTCTTTTTTGATTAATTCATACATTCTTATTCACCATAAATTTTCTTAATATTATCCATTGTTGCACCAAGATTCTTTAAAACTCCATCAAGAATCGTAACAGCTGCCATTGATTCTACCACAACTACAGCTCTTGGCACGATCATTGGATCATGACGGCCATGAATTTCAATCTCTACATTATCAAGATCACGATTGACTGTCTTCTGTGTCTGTGCGATCGATGGTGTCGGTTTGATGGCTGCACGGAATACGATCGCACTTCCATCACTCATTCCTCCAAGAACTCCTCCAGAATGATTTGTCTCTTTTGCTACCTTCCCATCAACACAGATAAAATCATCATTATTCTCTGACCCTCGCAGGTTGGCAGCCTCAAATCCATCTCCGATCTCGAAGCCTTTTACTGATCCAATGGACATAATAGCTTTCGAAAGTTCTGCATCCAGTTTATCAAAAACGGTTTCCCCGATTCCAACTGGCATTCCTGTGATCTGACATTCAATGATACCACCGATGGAATCCATCTCTTTGATCATCTGGTCTGCTTTCTCCTGTACAAGTTTTGCTGCCTCTTTATCTGGCATGTTAAATGGATTGTTATTCATCTCCGCAAAGTCAAAATGATCCTTAGATACTTCAATTCCTGCGATCGCTTTTGCATAAGCTTTGATCTCAATTCCCAGTTCTTTCAAAACTTTCGCTGCTACAGCTCCTGCTGCTACACGTCCGATCGTCTCTCGTCCAGAAGATCTGCCGCCACCGCGGTAATCTCTGAATCCATATTTCATGTCAAATGTAAAATCTGCATGTCCTGGACGGTAAATATCTTTGATATTGCTGTAATCTTTAGACCTCTGATCCTTGTTATATACAACCATGGAGATCGGAGTCCCTGTTGTTCTTCCTTCGAAGATACCAGAAAGAATCTCAACCTGATCTCCTTCTTTTCTCTGTGTTGTATACTTTGACTGTCCTGGTTTTCTGCGGTCCAGATATTTTTGAACATCTTCTCTCTCAAGAGGTAATCCAGCCGGACATCCATCTACCACGACACCTACGCCTGCACCATGAGTTTCCCCCCATGTTGTAATTCGAAAATTTGTGCCAAAACCTGATCCTGCCATATATGTTCCTTCCTATAATTTGATATTTGCAAGTAAGTCACCAAGACTTGTTCCAGCTGCATCTTCTGTGTATTCCACACCAGTTTCTTCTGCTTTCTTAGCTGCTTCTTTATCCTCTTCTAATGCTTTGATACTTAAACTTACTTTTCCATTTGCGACTTTAATGATCTTAACTGTAACAGCATCTCCTTCTTTCACAACTTCTTCTGGAGATTTTACTCTCTTCTGGCTTAACTGTGAAATATGAACTAATCCACTGATTCCATCACCGATATCAACAAATGCTCCATATGGCATGATATTTTCAACTGTACCTTCTACAACTGTACCAACTTTTAATTCATTGATCTTATTCTCGCGTTCTTTTCTTTCTTTTTCCTTCTCAACAGCTTTTGCAGATAAGACAAGTCTCTGTTCTTCTGGTTCTACTGTGATGATCTTTGCTTCCACATCTTTCTGTAACCATACGTTCAGATCTTCTACATATTTTGTTGATAATAAAGATGCTGGAATAAATCCACGGATTCCTTCGACATAAACAATAACTCCACCATTTACAACACCGCCAACTGTCAATGCCAGAACATCCCCATCTTCTTTCATCTGCTCTAAACGGTTCCATACTGCGTCTTCATTTGTTGATGCTTTATTTAAAGATTCTTCTAACTGTGCTTCGAAATCTTCTCTTGTTTCTTTTACTTCTTCTGCCATAATATCCATTCCTCCATTTGATTGAACTATATACGTAACCTTTATTATAACATAGAATGAAAAAGATTCAAGAATGCCTGGATTTCCTATAACTACAAAACATTTTTACAGATACGAAAATGCTTGTTCCTATGAGAAATAAAATCCATAAATTTGGATGTTTTTGTTTTTTTTCATCTTTTTTTGATGGTATTTTATCTTGTTTTACCACAATTTGTTTCACTGCTTTTGGAAGGACTTTTGTGATCTTAAATGTGATCCTTTGATCAGTTTTATTTCCTGCCTGATCCACTGCTTTCAGATGAAGAACATGCTTTCCAGGAGCCAATTCTTTCCATGTGATCTTATGATGTTCCAGTTTTTGTTCTTTTCCATCCAAAATAACCTTCTCCCACTGATCTGTTTTATTTTCCAGAAGGATGCCGATCTGTTTTCCATATTCACATTCAGATTTCTGATCAAGCCCTTCTATTTTGATCACTGGTTTTTGTGTGTCATAAAAAAACTGTATTTCTTCACTTGTTTTTTCATTTCCGGCACTGTCTTTTACATGCAGACTGACACTGCATTTCCCATTTTCTGTGATAGGATCTTTTATATAAACTTTATCTTCTTTCCATTGATATTCCTTTTTTTGCCCATTCACAAGAAATGCCATTACCTGCACTGGTTCCAGACTTTCAATGCGAAATCCTGGCTTCAGATTTTTTGTTGATATCTGTTTTTCCTTTAAATCCTCCTGCAGAAAATGAATCTGTATGCCTTTTTGATTGACAGTAAATTTTCTGCTGCACCTATTTTGATTTCCTGCAAGATCTTCAGTTTTCACATCAATGGTATAATATCCATCTTTTTTGATCATAACGGAATTCATCTTCTTTCCGTTAAGATAAATATATGTCTTATCTGGATTCAGATTTTGATCTTTCACATCTACTTGAATTTTTACAGGCTTTGAATATGATCTTCCATTGTCAATTCCTTGAATTTTAATCCTTGGTTTTTGTGTATCAATGATAAACGACTTTTCCTGTATGATCATCTTATTTCCTGCCAGATCTTCTGCCTGAACAGACAATGTCTGTTTTCCGTCCTTTAAAAATATAACTTCTGTTTCATAATGATCACCTTCCAACTTCCATGGCTTTACCTGTTTCCCCGATGTTCTTAAGATCATATTTTCCTTTTTCAGATTTTCATCCTTAACTATGATCTGAGCTTTCTGGTATTTTAAAATTTCTGATCTTGGATTTTGATAGCGAACAAAAATCTCTGGATTATCTGTATCCACAAAACAAGTCGTTTGGTAGAGTTGTTCTGATCGATTTCCAGATTCATCTTTCGTATAGATGTCAAGCTGATATCTTCCATCCTTCCTGATCCTAGGAATCTGATTGATTCCTGTCAGTACCTCTTTTGTCTTCAAATCTGTAAGCTGCGCATAAAGATGCACCTGTGGTCCTTCTTTTTCCTTCAGATCATATGAGAAAACAGGAATTTTCGAATACCATCCACCAATAGGTTCCTGATCACATTGGATCTTTGCAAGTTCTGGTTTTTGTTTCCATACTCTCACTGGAATCTGACTGATCACTCCTTCTCTTCCAGCCTTCGAAACTGCTCTGATATAAACAAGATCATCAAAATCTTTGCTGATCTCTAACTTGTTATTTTTCATCTGCTTCCATTCATCTTGTCCTATTTTATATTCATAAAATTGAATATCAGAAACTGCTTTGGCTCCATAAGCTTCCAATACCACATTCTTTTTGCTCCATGCTCCTGGAGTATACGCTCCCGCTGTGATCTTGGCTGTTGTTGGATTATTTAATTCGACCATAACCTGCCTTATTTCTTCATATCCATTTTTATGAACAATATGAACCTTATAAATCCCTTCTTCCTGAAAACTGATCTGTGTACTTTGTTCGTAATCCCAGATCGGATTTATTTTCTGTTGATTCACGAAAACTGTAATATCCTTTGGTGCTGTCCCATTTTTTAGAAATATTTCCATCACTGTACTGCTTCGAAATGCAGGATCATTCCCTTCTCCTTCTAGAGTAATGTCCCAAGGGATTTCCCAATCTCCCTTCGTATCGACCGGTAAAACCATAAAAAGAAGAAGTACTGTGATTCCCATGATGATATATATCTTATATTTTCTGATCATAACCCAAGTTTCCTCCTCAATTCCTCTGCTCTTTTGCTTGTCATTCCTGTCTGTTTTCTACCTTCCCTATAGACCCTTTGTGCCTGTGTCATTTTATTGTTCCTGCATAAATAAATACTATACTCCACATAGGCATCCATAACTTTTGGATATTTCTTTAGAAATCGTTCAAACTCCCTGCTGATATCTGGCTGTTTTGATTCCAGATAAACAAGCTTTCTTTCATACAATTTCCATGCAGGATCTCCTTTAAGATTTTCTTTGAGAACCCGGTCTGTTTCCTCTAAAAACTTTCTATCATCTCCTTTTTCTGCTTCTCTTTCATATAAATTGATCCGGTCTGCTTCCACTAATTTCTGATATTCTTCCTTTTGTGGATATTTTTGTATCTGTTCTAACATTTTTTCTGCTTCTTTCCATACATTCTCTGACAGTTTTGCTGTATTTACTGTATAAAAATGAAGATAAAAATATGCCGACCAGAAATCATGCACATCGGTCTGACAATCCTGTACGATCTTCATAAGTTTTTCCGCACTTATATCATTTCTCCTGCCATCTAAAACATCTAAAAGCACCAAATACGATGACACATTCTTTTTCATCCCTCTACATCTTTCAAGATACACTCGTGCCAATTGTGTATTCTTTTGTATCTGATCCGTTCCATAAAAATAAGCCATTGCCTTTTTTATCTCTCTTTGAGACTTTTTCTGTACAATGACTTCTTTCTCTCTTTGCTCTTCCCTCTGTATCTGATTCCAGAGATTCTGGATACAAAAAACAGCAATCACCACCATGAACCCTTTCTTCATACGACAGATTCTCAATATTCTCTCAAAATCTGCCTGAATCTGCCTTATGTTGTGATATCTTTTTGCATCGTCATCGATCAGACATTTTTCTATGATCTTTTGGACAGCATCTGTTGCTTTCAATAAAGATTCCATTGTTTTTCCTAAACTATATATATCAAAATAAATGTCTGCTCTTTCTTCTGTCTTTGCCTGTTTTTTCGATGCATAGTTTTTGGTTCCATATCCACTTAATTTTTCTCCCGCAAACAATGCCGCTCCAAAATCGATCAAGTATATATTTCCAGATCGATCAAGCATGATATTTTCCGGTTTCAGATCCATATGAATGATTCCTTGTTCATGAATCTTATTCAGCACTTTGCAGATTTTGATCATCCACAATAAACTTTTCTTTTTATAAAGTTTTCCACAGACTCTGCCATATCGTTTTAACGAATTTCCAAGAATATATTCCATCACCAGAAAAAGTTCCTTTTCCTTTCCTGCAAAAAATAATTCCGGCACACCTTTGGTATGTTTTAATTTTTGCAAGATCACCCTCTCCCTGTCCCACTGTTTTTGATCCTTCACGATCTTCACAGCAACCTCTTTTCCTGTCTTTTGATCCAGTGCAAGAAAAACTTTACCCATTCCGCCTTCTCCAAGTATTTTTCGGACTTGATAACGTTGGTGATAAATCTTTCCTATTTCTTGTTCGGAACTTTGACGATCACACAGGACAGATTGTCTAATTCTCCTCTTCTTTTTACTTTCTGAAAACATTTCTGCACCCATTCTTTGATCTGTTCTTTTGATGCCTCTACCTGATAGATTTCTTCTTCCTCAAGCAGCCCATAAAAGCCATCCGTACATAATAAAAACTCCATTCCTGGATTTAATCTGCCTTTGTAACAGTCAATCCGGATATCTTTTGTCACACCTACACACTGAATTAGAATATGTCTTCTCGGATCTTTTTTTGCCTGTTCTTTTGTGAGATGTCCAGCACGCAGTTCCAACTCTGCCAGAGTGTGATCTGTCGTTACAAATTTACGGTCCCTGTCAAACCAGTAAGTTCTCGAATCACCGACATTTAAAACAAAAAATTCATGTTCTTCAACAAACAATAAGGTTAATGTGCTTCCCATGGATTTTGTTTCTTCCATCCGACGACTCATTAACAAAAGATTCTGGTTAATCCTGCGGATCAGATCGATCAGATTCTGCTCGATCATATCAATTCCCATAGTTTCTAATCCATCAAACAACGTTTCGTCAAACCATTGTTTTAATACTTCCACGATATAATGACTGGCAATCTCTCCTTTTTTCAAACCTCCCATGCCGTCACAGACGACTGCGAGCAGATAAAGCTTTCCGTTCTTTTCCTTCTGACGCAACAGATAAGCATCCTGATTGGATGGTCTCCCATTCCCAATATCTGTCATTCCAATTGTATCTATCATAAATTCCTCCTAAATGAAAAAAAGCTCATAAAGATAAATCTTTACAAGCTTCTTTCACTGTTTTGTTGTGTTTGTTAATAGTTTATTCCTCGATATCTTCGATATCTTCTTCCGCCGCTTCGTCGTCTCCTCCGTCAATCTCCTGCTTCAGGATTTCGATATCTCCACGAAGCTTCTCGATCAGATTAAACAGGTCAATATACTCTGCCTGTGGGTAATCCATATGTTCTTCAAAATACTTCTCTCCCACCTGACGGTACAGATCATTTAAATCTCTCTTGGCGACTCTTAGATCATTGTGTCTTTTTGCGGAATCTGCGACTTCTTTAGCTTTCTGCGCCGCTGCTTTCCCTGTGGTCTGAATCGTTTCTTCCAGACGTCCGAAAAAATCTTTTGCCATATACGTCACTCCCAACATTTTTCTTTCATTGTACCTTATCCTCAGTGTTTCGTAAAGGCTTTGTCCCTAGAATTACTAGTGTTTTTTCTTCTTTTTCCAATATATAAAACTTCCACCTAAAGATGCTGCCAACAATGCAAAAATCCATTTCTCATCGAAGGAATCTCCTGTTTTTGGTGTGCTCGCTGCATCCCTTGTTCCTGGTGATCTTTTATATTCAGAAGTATTGGATCGATCTGCTTTATTTCCCGTTGTCACTGTTGATTTCGATTCTTTTTTGATCTTCACTAAACGTACTGCACTGACTGGTTTGACAAAATCTGCTTTTCCTGTCGCTGTATTTTTTAATGTCTTTCCAGAAAGTGATGCTTCTTTTAGTTTTACCTGATACGATACTTTTATGGATTCATCATAAGATAAATTCTTTCCTGTCTCAATGACATACTTATTTTCTCCTGCAGTGATCGTACACTGCCTGGTAATATCTGACCCATCTGGTGCATAAATCTTAATGCTGTTCTTGATCACCTTAGCTCCATTTCTTGAAAGCTGATCTTCGATCACAATATTTTTTGCGATCGCATCTTTGATCGTCTGCGTAACAACCAGCTGATACTCGCAGATATCACCAACTTTATATGTTGTTTTATCAACCTTCTTGGTGATCATCAATGCTGGCTGTACAGCTTCCATTACTACCACTTGATCATCTCTGACTTTATCCGCATCATCACTATAGCTTTCCGCAATGTTTTTGATATCTCCTGTGATCATCTTCTTAAATGCTGTCTGATATATTACCAGAAGTTCATCTTTATCACTGACATCTTTTCCTGTGATGATCTTAAATTTTCTAAGATTCTCATCTATTATGATCTCACATTGCTTGGTGATATCTTTCCCATTGTATTTTACACGGATCTGTGAAATCTCCATTCCTTCTTGTTCAAAATGATCTTCTACGACTACCTGATGTGCTGTCATATTCTCATTTCTCTGTGTCACACAGATCTTGTATTCTCCGCTTTGTCCTTCTTTGTAAGACTTATGCGCAGTACTTTTTTCAATCTTTAACACAGGTGGTTTTACAACGACTGTATTTTCATCCTGATCATCTTCTGTATTATCACTTCCTGCAACTGCTGTATTCTTCACGGCTCCTTCAATCCTCTTTTCAAATACAACCTGATAAGCTACCGTCATCACATCATTTTCACCAAGATCTTTTCCTGTTTCAATCGTAAACTGATGGTCTTTCGCATCAATCTTGCAATCCGATGTGATATCTTTTTCATTAAGTTTTACTTCTATCTTCTGAACCTTCATACCTTCTTTTTCGAACTCATCCACGACTTTTACATTCTGTGCTGTCATGCCTTCTTTTCCTTGTGTGATATGAAGTTTATAATATCCAGTTTCTCCTACTGCATAAACCTTTTTATCCGATTGTTTTGTGATTTGCAGTTTTGGTGCTTTCACCTTGATCGTCTCATCTGCCATCCCGCTTCCTGACGGAATCTCTTTATCTTCCCGGATCAGATCTCCATTGCTGTTTTTTGTCGCAGCAACGTGCATAATATTCTTTACTTCCTGTCCTTCGAGTCCATCTTCTTCGATCACTGCCTGATAAGTGATCTCTATCTTATCCGTCATGCGAAGATTTTCATAAGATCCTGTTTTCTTTCCTTCTTCCGAACCCATTGCTGGAATCGTACCATTTTTCAGTGCAAGTGGTGTTATGATCTCATAACTTCTTCCACTTGGATCAAATGTGATCTTACACTCAGATGCAATGTTTTTCCCACCAGATATAACCGCTACGGTTCCTGGTATGATCTTGATCCCTTCTGCCTGAAGTTCATCCTGAATCTCCAAATTTCTCATAAAAGTTCCCGGATTTGGATTGGTGATCACTGCCTGATAAGTTACATGATCTCCTTTTTTATAAAGCTGTACTGGAGCTGATTTTATCACATTATTTTTTGGCGAGTTGATATACACCTGCCTTGATGCCCTTGTTTCTGGAATTCCTGCTGCCCATGCAGATGCAGTATTATCGATCACTTTTCCATTTGTAAGGACTCCACTTTTTACTGTATATGTAATCTCGATCGTCTGTCCATATGGAAGGGCATAATCACCTTTTGACTTCAAAATAAATCCATTATTTTCTGTCTGTAATATGTAATCCTTCTTATCAAGACCATTGATTTTTATATCCTGTAACTTCATATCCATCACACTTGCAAAGGATGTATCCTGAATCGTAAAATAAGCTGTCTTTGCTTTTTCGTTTTGATTTTTCACTGTTACCTTATAGGTGATCTCATCTTTTGCCTGATATTCATATTGTTTTGTCTCTTTCCTGATCAAAAGACCCGGCGTATCTACATTTTCTTTTGGCAGCTCGATATCTACACGAACCTCATTGGTCATTTCTATCTTATCATTAATGATCGTTTTCGCTGTATTTTTTTCTGTGATCATCGTTTCCTTTGTATTATAATGCCCATGTTCTTTCCATATCTTACGCAATTGATCTAACTGTTCTTTGGATGCATTCTCCGGAATATTCATCTTTACTTTGATCTTTAATTTATAAACAGATTTTTTATAAAATTCGGCATCTTTCGGATTCTTAAGTTCTGCTCTTACAAGATTGCCGTTTTGTGAAATATCAAACTGACTGCTTACATCCTCATCATCTCCGTAAACCTTGATATCCAGAATCTTTAAACAGGATTCGATCTGATCTTCAAATGCAAACTTATCAAAATAATGTGCCTTTGGAATTTCTCCCGCAATTACCTGACTGACTTCATAATCCCAAGATTTTGCCAGATCTTGCACTCTTAGATGTTCCGTCTTGGTCCCATCTTCTCCGATCACCTCTTTGGTTGGGTCAACTGGGTCAAAGCGGATCATATTCTGTCCATATCCTACATATTGCTCCTCTTTTGTTGGTGCTTTTTCAAGACTCCTTCCGAATGTATATTCAAAAGAATCTGATGCAAATGTAAATCCTACACAAGTAAAATCTTCACTACTGTAATTGTCTGGGAAATCCGCATAATAAATACTAGTTTCCCCTGATCTTTTACAACTTAATTTTGTATTCTTTGATACATATTCTCCGTGAATCTTGTTTGCTTTGATCCCGATATACTGATATGTATCAATATCCTTTAACGTCATATTACTTTTGATCGTTACTGGTGTATTCGTTCCTGCTTTATAAAAATCACTTTTTAATGTCATCTCTTCGATTCCAACATAAGCACATCCATTGATGCCGCTTCCAATCGCCACATAACCGTCTTGATTCTTATACTTTTCGATCCCAGTAACCGTCATGACCAAATCTAATTTTTCCCAATGGCCATTACTTCCATCGGCTTTGCATTGATAGATCTCCATATTTGTTTTTCGGATCTTAATATTCCCTGCGGTATTTTGTGAAGTCTGAAACCATGTATACTTTTTAAGAAAATCCGGCATCTCGATCTCTGGTAATTTTGCTGCTTTCTTTCCTGCTTCTATGATCGTCTTCGTCTGATCTGTTGCATGCATCTTAAAACCGTAGGATGCATCCACTGAAAGTGCTTTTTCATCGTCAAATGATGAGAAAATATGTTTCTCATCTGCCCAACTGCTTGTGATCTTCCCCGCATTCTCAGTATTTAACTGTGCTTTCACCTTTCGCTGTCCAAACACAGATAAGATTACGGATGCCGTAAAAACTCCGATCATCCCAAGGCACATGAACCATTGTCTCTTTTTCTTCATAATGTACTCTCCGTTACTGAAAACTTATAAAAAAGTTATAAACCTTTATGTTTCATTCCTACTTCAACGAGTATGCTTTTGTAA
>OGRT01000052.1_pt1 | contig 125646 bp, 103 predicted proteins | sample 1553581 | NCBI WGS metagenome assembly OGRT01 (sample SAMEA2580113, study PRJEB22360) | human gut metagenome | biome: human gut; feature: human-associated habitat; material: faeces | place: Denmark | collected 2008/2010
TTTGTCAATGACGGACAACTGTCTATTTTCTAATTTTATTTCGAACTCACGTTATTTTATAAGTCTACTGATAAACAGTCCCTTTCCTTCCTCAGCCGGAATAACACAGAAGTTTACGAAACCACAGACAGACTCCGGTTCAAGCAACGTGGCAACCAAATTTCCTAAAGGTTGTGCCAAAGGTACCAACCAACTACCTATTGGAAGTTCTACATTATCTTCATAGACATCCGTTTCTACATTTACCGGATGAATCCCCTCCCATTCCTTCTCTGCACGATACAGACGGGTTACTTTGTAACGCTCAACTTTTGCTTTTTGTACACGGGTAACTTGCTCAATGTGTACACCCAACGCTCGAAGCTTACATACTGCTTCTGTACAGGGAGCATCGAGCAGATAAGCCTTAGGGCGAGTACGCATCAATTGAGGTGTTGCCTGCATGGCATCAAGGGTTGGCAGTTCAGTCTTAAACAGTTCATTGGCCTTATAATCGATAAAAGAGACTACATGACGTACAGTATCCGAAGTGAAAGTAACATATATCGGTTCAGTAGCTTTCAAGGTGCGCTTCCTGGCTTGTTCTATCTTACGTTTAATTGAAGCACGATGTTGCGCAGCAGTAACCAACGTTTGCCGTGCCACCAAGAAACCGCACTCACTACGACGTGCAAAACACTCCGGTCCCAATCCAATACCTCTTATTTCGACAAAAAGCGATACAGCTCCCGTCAATGCTTGAAAAGTAGAACTGGACTGCGGACTTTTGGCACCTTTTACAAGAACAAGGGAACCATCTGCCACACGAGGAGTAAAGTAGAAACCGGAAGCATAACCGGCACTATTTAAAACGACCTCTGCCTCACGACGAAAAAGTTCTTCAGACAGCGTACGTAAAGCTAAAGGCGCATTAAGATGTCCTGTAGGTAAAAAAAGTACATCAGCAGCATTTGCTGTCGGCACTCCACGTAATAAGTTAAACTCACGACGTAAAGGTGTATATTCATGAATATCAAGAGCTACGTCCGGATTCCATTGCTGATAGGACTGCTTCAACAGCAAAGTGACAGCATCCTCTAATTTGCTCTGATCGCGATTCAAATCGTAACCATCGGCCGAACGACGTTGCTGAATGGCATAACCATCAACATTGGCTATAGGAACCAAAGCCACAGCTATATGATTCAGCAATTCACGTCCTTCTTTTTCACAAAGTAAGTAACGGACAAGCATGCATACAGCCTCAGCACCTGCCGGCTCGTTACCATGCAGTGCCGCTTGAATCCATACCCTTACCTTCTTCTTGTCGGGAGTACCCAAATAAAGTACCGGAATGGTACGTCCTTGTTTGGTAACACCAATATTCTCCATATATGCCAAACCCGGAGAACGTACAACCAATTGTTGTAAATAGTCCTTTATCTCATCAACCGATGCCAATCCGCTACCGTAAGGTTTACTTAGAGTAGGTGTCTCACGGTCAAATTTGGGGTCAGGATAGAAACTTGCAGTTACTCCGGCAGGTTGCTTCGACTGATTTCTATTCCATAACACAAGATTAGCTAATACCACTTCTTGTGCTATCCTCTGTAAATAAAGAGCCGTTTCAGACGGTAGACCTGCATAATAATCGCTGCTAAAAGGCTCACCAAAAAAAATTGCATAAAAGACACAAGCCGCCAAATAACTGCCTGCAGGACTAGGATGGCTGCCATCAGAATTATACAACTGCAAACTTGGACACTCTCTACGTACACGTCTCCATGCCTCACCCACAGGAGCACAATAAGCATCAAGGACATCAGCCATTTCCAAATAGTTTTCCGTAAGTTGCTGCTGCATTCCTTCATAAGTATCATTATTACGCCCCCATGTCATATAACAGACACTTTTTCCTTTTGGGGCATAAAGACGGCGTAAACTATCTAACTGCGCCGCAGGATGGAATACATTCTTCTTTACCCATTCCTTTTCACGAGTAGGTGCCTTGCTCTGTTCCTGCATCACCATATAATCCCATCCTCCTTCACGAATCGCCTCTAATGTTTGCGTATTGGCTGCATGCTGTCTCAAGTACCAACCAGGGTTAGCAACCTGGCGCACTGATATTTTTTTTCCACATGAGGATGCTAACGATTGGACTTGCCATGGCAAACGATTAAAAAAAGTATAGCTGTTACCTATAAAAAGTACCCGTAAAGAATCTGTCGTCAATAATGGCACAGCTTGTTTCCCCATAGGGACAGCCTCATGCCCGATGCCGCACTCTTCTATCTTGCGCCAATGGCATTCCCAACCACGGGATGCAGCCAACTGGTGAATATAAAGCCAGAAACTACGCCCACGCTCCATACGGTTTCGTCCTTGTCGTTCAGCTTCAGGAGTCTTGCGTAGAAAAGACTCACGTATCGTATCTCCCAAAGCCAGCTGTAGTATGATAGGTTTTGACAAGTATTTTTTTATCTGTTCAGATGAAATATAGGGGATACCAGCCGTACCATAAGGATATGTCTGGGCCAAATCAGGAAAAGTATACCAACCGGGAGAACTTATAATAGCTTTTTCCACATAAGGACTATCGTGAAAAAGCATGAAACGCTGTACGAATTGCCCACCAGCAGAATGACCATAAATCATATATCCTTTGCGCATGCTTCCCGTAAATTGACGCACATATTCAAATAGTTTATCAACCAACACTGGTGTAATTTTTTCGGGAGCATTAGCTACTGTATGGGCAGCATTCATCACCCCCACCTCCTGATAGTCTGCCAAAGGATAAGATTTCAAATCAAAGTGAGGTATAAAAAGCATAAAACCCTTTCTCTCCGCTTCTTCTTTCCAACCGTCCAAAAGATAACGATAACCGCGGTCTCCTCCTTCAAAGACAAATACAATAGGCATTTGTTTAATATCCCCCTGGGAAGGTATATAATAATGTACATCTACCGGGCGATCGGCAAAAGGAGGGTATTGACTATAAGTGAAGAAATGTTCACCTCTTGGCCTTTCCAAAGTCTGTTTCGCTATTGCAGATAAACAAATACAGAGGAATCCAATATAAAATATAATCAGCTTCTTCATAATTCGTACCTTCCCTTCTTTACTATTGTACCATCTTGCATTACAAATTTACCACGGGCAATGACATCTGTAAGCTGCAAATCTTCCGCCAAAAAACACAAGTCTGCATCTGCTCCTTGTGCCACAATACCTTTAGCTCGTAATTTCAGATTACGAGCCGGATTGGATGTTATCAATGTAATCGCCTGTTCCAATGGTACCCCCTCCTCATTGACTAATGCAACTACCTCCTTGAAATTTAAATTCAAAGGAGCAGGACGATAAGTTATTTCTCCAGTTTCAGGATTCACTCTGCGTACGCCACCATGGCCATCACTAGAAAAAGTAATGCGATCAAGGGGGACACCAGCTCGCAATGCACGTATCACACAACGATGGGGAGTATCAAACTTTGAGCCACCAGTCGAAAAATCAATCATTCCACCTAATTTACCAAATTCTACAGCCTGCATAAAAAGAGCTTCAGTACGTATCAGATGAGTAGGAGACAGATAAGATATCAGTGTAGGATAGTGACGAGCAATATTGAGTAAGGGCTCAATACCTTCCGGAAGTGCTCCCAAATGAATGTGGAGAATTCCTCCTTTACCAGATGTAAATCCCCCTAAACGTACCTGATGTATAATACGTAATATCTCTTGCTCTGTCGGAAACGGACTACGGTCATCACTCATCGCCAGCTTACAGCCAATAACTTTATCTATGAAGATAAGATCGTCAGCCACACTATTCATCAATGTTTTGGTAGGCAATCCGTAATAACTTGTCAGCATATAAGCCGACAATCCGTCATCGTCAATAGCTTTGGCCTTGGCATAAAGCGTAGTAAGTTCTTTGGCAAATCCATCAGTACCAAGCATACCCAATACAGTAGTAGTACCACATGCCACCAGTTCGCTCATAGTCACCTCGGGGACTAATGAGGCATAACCTTGTTGCCCTCCTCCACCAGTAATATGTACATGCTGATCTATAAATCCCGGAGTAACAATTTTACCTTGCACGTCAATAGTATGGCAAAATGATTCATTCAGTTCAATTGTCTTTGAAATATGCGCAATCTTTTCTCCGCATAGCAAAATGTCTGTTTTACCAAGATAGGCAGGAGCATATAAATTTGCATTCTTTATCAATGTAAACATAGCTGTCGATTAATTTTAGAAAGTGATAAGATGATAAAGTATCAAGAAAACAATTCCTCCTATTAAAGGAAATGTATTACGCCTTGCCAACTCCACTGATGACACACCGGCTACCCCGGCAATGGCAACAATGACTCCGGCAATAGGAGATGCGGCACGTCCCATGCTTGCCGCCAACTGCAAAGGAAGTATCAATGAAAAAACCGGCAAACCAAGCTGAGTGGCTATACCCGGCAATAAAGGACCAAATGAAAAAAAGGCTGCATTGCCACTTCCCATCAGCATGGCAGCTCCAAAAATAATGAGAGTAAAGATTGCGGCAATAGCTAATCCCGAAAGTCCGATATGAGAGGAATAACCCACCAATGAATCAATAAATCCCAAACCAATCAGTCCTTTAGAGAAAACTTCTGAAGCTACAATCAATGTTACAACTGAAGTAAACACATTTCCCATGCCTTTCCAAAAACTTGCAAAAACGTTAAAAGTAGTACGCACACTACGAGTATGAAACAACACAAATACCAATGATAAGAACAGAGAAAAAAGCATAGCAGTAGTGGTACCCAATGTTACAGTAGGCTGAAACAGTCCCACAAAAGGTGAAAAGAAAATGAGAAGAGCCAAAGGTAATACCGGGAGTAGCGCAAAAGCCAATGGAACATCCGGTTTTTCTACTAATGAGGTTGCAGTCACATTTGACACCTGCAATATGCCATCCTGCTGTTTCTTTGCATCTTTTTTATCAAAATAACGGTTATTGAAATAGAAGAGTACCATTACAACCAAGGAAGTAGGAATTACTAAAGGAAGTTGATGAGTGATGAAATATTCCACATTGGATTGTCCTATCAATTCGGCAGCCATAGCAGTATTTGCCGACCCCGGTCCCTGATCAAATAGAGTAGCAGCGGCAATGACTGACAATGCTGTAAGTTGGCTTACTCCCAAACTAATTAAAACAGGATAAACCGAAGCCACAAGCAACAATCCTAATCCGGCAGCTGAAGGAGTAGTAATAAAAAGTAATTGTCCAATAGGAACAACTATAGTAGCCGCCAAATAAGGATAACGTCGAAAAAGACCTAATGGCTTCATGGAAATATAGACCAATGCATTAGTAGCCTTTATGTTATTCATGAAAGCTACATAACCGCCAATTGTCATTATCATAAACCCTGCACGCGCCAAATTAGAAAGAAAAACTTCCTCTATCATCCTTACCAAATCAAACACCACCATTCCCGTAGCTTCACTAGGTACTACCGAATGCACTTGCATGAAAAAAGCAGCTGTAAGCATTAATAAACCGGAAAGCATCAAAAGACCTTGAGGATTGAGCTTACGATAAAGACCTACCGCTGTAATCCCTACCATAAGAAGACTAAAAATGAAAGCCAATTCGGACATGATGTATCAAGATATTAAGTTTTTGTTTTCTTTTGAATATATGAATCTAAATCAGATATAAACACCGATATATACAAAGCCGTTTATATGCGGTATTTATATCTGACTATTATCTATCAATACCCCGGATTATTTTCCAAAGGATTACCAGTATTGGCATCAATGAATGATTGCGGCAGCGGGAAAAGGACAGGAGTTTCATATTCATCCATACCACGTCCTGCAATACCAGCTATCTCATTGAGTTCACGCATGCGACGTTTGAAATAGTTATTGGTATCACGTTCGTCACCACCATTTTCTTGGCAAACACGTACCAATGTATGACGACGTTCTTCCTCCGTAAGCAGTTCACGGCTGCGTTCATCAAGAATGAAATCCATACCACCGATTCTAAGATCATCTTCAGTAATACTTACAGCATTGGAACGATTACGTACTTTATTTATCCATTTAATGGCCTCGCCTACTTGATTACTCTTGTAAAGAGCCTCTGCATAAAGTAAATATGTATCTGCCAAACGTAAATAAACAATGTCCGCATAGTGTCCATCATTAGCTGCATTAGCCAAAATAGGTGGAGTATAATCCCATTTACGAGTAGTAGGCCAATCATATTTTTTAATGGAAGTAGAAGTTAGCATGGCTGCATTAACCGTAGTATCAATAAGTGCAGTACCACCTAAATCAAATACCTTGGTTACATTGCCGGCAGCATCTACATCATTAATACTCCATACGATAGCATTGGCAGATACACGGTCATCTTGTTCTCCCATTCCTTTATAATTGTACAAACGAAGTGCTCCTCTGGAAGGAACTACACGTCCGGCTCCCTTACCACCATTAGCTTGCCAAAAGACTTGTGCAAATGAACCTTCACCACCGTTATTGATATAGTCCGGATTATGCTGGTTTGTCTTTTTACAATCGCCATCATTAGCATAATAGTTCTTATAAGTTGTAGTCATATAGACATTTGCAGTACCATAGGCACTATTCTCCTCTTCTGTGTTAATGAAAGCCAGTAACACCTCCGTATTTCCATCAGCATACATAGGAGTATAAAATACGTCAATAAAAGGACATCCATCATTGGAAGCATTACTACCAAAGCGTTGATTTATAAGGGAATATTCTCCACTTTCCACTAATGGTTTCAGTACTGAAACTGCTTTTTCAGCATTACCTTCTGCCAAATAAAGTTCACCCAAATAGTGACGTGCCACAGCACCAGAGACTTTACTATTATTAGATGTACGCAAAGGAAGGTTATCGACTGCAAACTGGAAATCTTCTGCCATCACTTCGCGAATACTACTCAAGGAAGCACGGTCCCAATCATCACGATAATTCAATCCTGTAATTTCTTGTGTTGAAAGGGGCACTGCACCAAATGAATAGGTAAGGTGACGGTAAGCCCAAGCACGGAAAAAGCGAGCTTCGGCCAACACCTCATTTTTACGATTTTCAGCATCAGCACCACTTCCCCAGTTAATGCCATCATTGTCAGCTCTTGAGATAACCATATTGGCAGTGTTGATGATACGATATCCCCACTGGAAAATATTATTCCAAATAGCAAGATCAGTGTAAGTTATCTCTTTGGGATTGTAGAGGAACTTCATTTCCGCATGACTATTATTGGCCCATGAATTATCTACCCCTCCACCCCAGGCAGAATGCAGACAGAGCGCAATACTTCCTCCCATTGCATCAGCACGGCGATACTCTGCACGCATAAGACCATAAAGAGGCGTTATCATCGATTTAAATCCATTGTAATCTACAAGTAAATTTTCAGGATAAAGTGCATCACGAGGATCTTCCTTAAGAAACTTATCCTCATTACAGCCGCCCATAGTGAGCAATAATACTGTAAACACTAAGACATTGAAATATGTTATTTTTTTCATATGTGCAATTTCATTTTAGCTTTTTATGATATATTACTCTCATCAAATATCTAACTTTAGTCCAAAAGTGAACGAACGTACTGGAGGAGCAGCCAATTGATCATTGAGAAATTCCGGATCCATACCTGTCCAGCCAGTTATTGTAGCCAAATTCTTAATGTTCATGTAAAGATTGAGCCGTTTGATGAAAGTACGACGCAACCATTGTTGTGGGAAATTATAACCCAATGTAACGTCGGAAATACGTAAGAAATCTGTCTTTTCATAGAAACTGGCTCCCTCTGGATTCACATCACTATTCAAACTATTTTTCGGATAGCTATTCGTAGGATTCTCTGGAGTCCAAAAATCCACCAAAAAGCGGTTCTGGCGATATGAATTATGGCTTGTATCATACAAGGCATTCAGATGGGTTTGTCCTAACTGAGCCGTTAAGAACACACTCAGAGTGAAGTTTTTGTACTCAAAAGTGTTCATCAAACTCATATTTACTTTAGGAATAGCCGACCCTATAATAGTCTTATCAGCCGTTGTAATATCGTTACCATCTACATCAAGGTATTTCACATATCCAGGATACGAATTACGATAGTTAGGATCTTGCTGCCCTGTCGGGTTAGACGGATCAGCAATCTGCCATACACCGATAATTTTATAATCATAGTTCACATTGATAGGTTCACCAATAAACCACTTGGAAGCCACATCATCAACCGGCTTTCCATTAGCATCATACAAACCAACATCTACAATCTCCGAACGATAGTGTGAGAGGTTGAAAGAGGTGCTCCAGCTAAAACTCTTATGTGTAATGTTATTAGAAGTTATCTGGAATTCAAAACCACGATTACGGGTCTGTCCACGATTCTCAGTAATAGAGCCAGTACCATTAATGGTAGGAATAGAACGGGAAAGCAGCAAATCTTTGGTTTTAGACCAATAAATATCAAATGAACTCTGAATACGTCCATTCCAAAGTGCAATATCAAAGCCAGTATTAATAGATGTAGTAGTTTCCCAACCTAAACCGGGCGAAGCTAACTTCGACGGATAGAAACCAAACTGTGCAGTATGATCATCATTCAGATAATTGTAAGTTGAAAGATTAGGTAGTGTACTATAAGCACTGATAGCCTCATTGCCATTTTTACCCCATGACAAGCGATATTTCAGATTGCTAATGGTTTCACTTATAGGCTTGTCTTTAAAAAAAGATTCATTGGAAATATTCCATCCAATAGCGGCTGAAGGAAAAACGCCGAATTTAGAACTTTCACCAAAAGCGGAGTAACCATCACGACGAGCAGTAAGAGTCAACAAGTAACGATCATCATAAGTATAATTCAAACGCCCCATTTGTGAAATATGATTTTCTTTATAATAATTGGAATTACCAGACATTGTGGCAGCTTTAGAAATCTGGTAATAATACATCACATCATTGGGAAAATTCTTACCTTCCATTGTATTCTGTTCATATTCCTTGCTTTGAGCAGAATATAATCCTGTGAAAAATATACGATGTTTACCAAATTCACGTTGATAAGAAATAATATTCTCCAAAATCCATTCTTCTGAATGCCAGTCATCAGTATTCAATACGCCATTAGCACTAGCTCCTTCGTAGGTATCCAAACCTTGATAATTCTTATAGGAGCTGTTTTGGTAAGTGAAGCCTGTATTCAATTTATAGCTCAGCCCTTTAATAAAGGGAAACTTTACCTCAAGCACATTATTAGTGATAACCTTTGCACGAATATCTTTTGTCTTATTATTAAGAGATCCCAACGGATTAATGCTGAAAGCTGAAGAGGAGTCCTCAGTAGCAGAAAGTGTAAGTGAACCATCCTCGTTATAAGCACGTCCCAACGGAACTTGTTTTATAGCCCGCCAAAAAGAAGCACTGCTACCACTACGATCGTAGCGACCTAACTGTGTAGTAGTAGAAAATTTCAACCAACTATTAAACTCCTGATCAAGATTGAAACGTACATTATAACGCTTGAACTCATTGCCTACCGCAGTTCCTTTCACATCCGTATAGTTCAATGAAATGAAATAGCTGGTTTTGTTAGCTCCACCACGGAAAGAAAGGTTATGCTGTTGTTTTATACCGGTCTGTGTTGCCAACTTCATCCAATCAGTACTCTGACCGGCAGCATACATAGCTAATTCAGTAGGAGTAAAGTTATCTAACCAAGGTTCAGGATTCTCTTCTGTAGGAGGAGTAGTATTGGTAGCCTTGAAAGCTTCAGATTTATACTTATAGAATTCTTTGCCATTCATCATACGAGGTAAATTGATAGGCTGGTCAATAGTAACATAAGTATCGTATGATACCGTCAATCTGTCTTTCTTACCGCGCTTAGAAGTAATAAGGATTACACCGTTAGAACCGCGAGCACCATAAATGGCTGCTGAAGAGGCATCCTTCAATACTTCTATACTCTCTACATCATTGGGATTGATTTCCGACCATGGACCATCAAAAGGTATTCCATCAAGAATAACAAGAGGTTTATTATCGGCCGTAATGGAGTTGTTACCACGAATACGTGTAGTAGTAGACGAACCTTCAGCATTACTACCCGTCACACTAATATTCAATCCTGGAACTGCTCCTTGCAAAGATTGAATCAAATTAGCTTGTGGGCGACTTTCAAGTACATCCGAGTTAACTGAAGCAACCGAACCTGTAAGATCACTTTTGCGCTGTACACCATAACCTACTACTACCACCTCATCCAGTGCCTGGTTATCTTCTTTCAGTACAATCTTTAACGATGATGCGTCTTTCACCTGCAATGTCTTGGATATATACCCAATGAAACTTATCTCCATTACCGCCCCCTTAGTCACTGAAGCGAGTTTAAAGTTTCCTTCTACATCGGTAATGGTGCCCGTACCCGTACCTTGTATCACTACATTGGCACCGATTATCGGTTCTCCTTGTTCATCTGTCACATTTCCGTTAATATTCCATGTCTGTGCATGAAGTGAGCTTGAAAGTGACAGCATCCACATAAGACAGACAAGCAAAATACCACTTGCGTCTCTCGATTTTTGTCTGGTTTTCATAAATTACATTTTTAAGTTAATAGGAACTTGTGTGTAAAAAATCTCGAGAGCAAAATTAGACAATGTAACAACCGATTATATTCACTGGTAGAGGATTTGGTAAATTCACAAAGTTATATATTACTGATTATCTTTCAATTACAGACAGACTCAATAGATTTTCAGTAGTGATTTAAATTAAATCGGTAATCAAAAACATGTATATAGATAATTGCCATTCGATAGTATTAAGCTATTGAATGGCAATTATCTATATACATGTGGGTAAAAAATGAGAGAAACGCTCAGTCTTCAAATTACTTTTTACAAACCTCTTTCACAGCTCGAAGAAATTCCTCCTTACTGAGCGAAGATTTATTTAAAGTTATAGAACGATTATTATATACGGTTTGCAGTGAACAGTGCAAAAATTCTGCAATCTTCTCACTATCCGTTACCCCCATTCGTATCAAAGCATGAATACGAAGTTCTGTATTAAGCCGCCCAGACTTCACTTCAATATGTTCTTCGGGACGTAGCAAACTATTGAAGTGCTCTACAAAATCAGGGTATAAATGTAGAATAATGGAATCAAATTTCTCATAAAAATCCTTCATTTCATCGCTCATGGTAGAAGTAGAACTAATCATCTTCTTTAAATCTTCAAGTTGCCCAGCCTTTAATTTACGGTTTAACTTTTTACGATACTCCTCCATACGGCAAATATAGGATGAACAAAGTTTGAATACCTGACCAATATACTCCTCCTTAATATAATTTGTGTCACGTAGAACCAAATTGAGCTTTTGCAGTTCACTATTAAGACTCTTCAATCTACCATTGGCCACATGTAGCTCAACCAAAGCTTTCCTACGTCTTCTTGTTTGCCTTCTCAAAAAGAAAAGAGCTATCAGCAATACAATAGTGAGAAAACTAATAAATAAAAGGAATAGCTTTAGCTGCTTCTGTTGCATATGATCACGTTCAATGTAGCTTTGATGTATCCTTCTCTGCAACTTCTGCTGATGAAGCAGTCGTACACGGCTCTTAAAAGTTATACCGATATCAGAACAATAAGTACTATAACGATAGGCTCGGTCCAACTGACCTTGTTCATATAAATAGGAAGCCAATGCATACAACGAACCAATATCACGATTCACAGCATATACATCAGCAATACCTGAGAGAATCATATTTTCCAGCCACTTGGTATGGTTGTGTTCTTTTTCATAAAGTAGAGCCAAGTTATAAGCTAAAATAGAATAATTACGACTATTAGGTAGAAGACGTTGTTTTTCCTTTTCCAACTCATCCCTAATGGCAATACGTTGTGCACCGGGAACATCTTGATATTTCCACACACGGCTATAAAGGTAGCGTGGCTCGTCAGGAGTGGCCGTCTGCAATACTGAATCTGAATATAACGCATAAAGTTGACCATAATGCTCATGTAATGCATCATCACCTAATGAATAGAGTTGCAACCGCGAGCAGAGAGTACGCATCTGACCATAATAACGCGAACGTAAGTAGCGAGGCATACTGGAAGAACAGAGTGAATGCATTACTTCAGAGGCTTGACTAAGCAAGCCATTAGCCGTATAAACAAAACCAATACCTAATAAAGATTCAATCTCACGATTCTTATCATGATATTGTCGTGCTAAATCAAGGCTTTGTGTAGTATACTTCATAGCCGAATCTGCATCATACACGCGATATTCTTGATAAATAGCCTGATTAAGTTCATACTGTTTCTCAAATGCCTTAGATTGTCTTAGTGAATGCTTCAACGCCTCTATTCGCTCCTCTTTCTGCAAAATAAGTTTATCAGAATTATCTATCAGACTATCTAATTGAGTAAACAATGCCTCATTTGCCTTAGCAGCACTATCTGAGATATGCTGCTTGCATCCAGCACAAAAAACAAATATAGTAAGAAGAATAGGTTTAAACAAAAATGGTTTTTCATATTTCTATATTCGTTGGTAGAATTCATTTATTTAATAAATGAATTGTATTTATAACCGATTATTACTCAATAATTTAAAAGTAATAAGTCAGAAATATGGTCATAACATTTAAGGGTACATTCTAAAGAGTGAAGATTTAACGCTTTTATTGATTTTTAATCCATTTGGGGCGTCAATACGAGCGGTTTCTTCTTTTTCGGTGCAGTTTGTTTCCGATATTCCACTTCTATTTTGGCTCACTGCCTAAGCCACTGCAAAGGTACTATATTTGTTCTATTATTTTTCTCTAACCTTGTGCTCTGTCATTTAATTTTTTTGCTTGTAAATCTTCATTGGTTCCAAGTGTGACATTTCGCAGTGTAATTTCACTATACTTAGCCGAATAGAGAAGGTATATACTTCTTGATTGAAGAAGCAGTTTTCGTATAGTTCCCCAAATTACGTATAGCTTAAAAACTACTTTTGTAAAATACGCACAGAGATTTACTTTTTAAGAATAGTATCCCTGCATACTCATTTCCTTTGCTGTAAAATATTGATACTTATCCTCTTCTAACGGATAGTCCCAGCATCCCAACTGATGATAGATTTCTCCGCCAAAACCATGTTTGAACTTATAAAGCCCGTACATGGGATGTGAGGTATCGGCATACGGAGCGATACCGAACATATCATACTCCAAGCAATTGTTCTCACGCGCCAGCTGTATAGCCCTCCATTGCAAGGCATAAGTGGACATCAGGTTGCGGTGAGCTGACGAAGAAGCCCCATAGAGGTAAGTAGCCCGATGGGATGAGAGCACCAGGAACATCGCTGCCAACGGAGTGTTGTCATGATAGGCTATGAGCAGTTTTACATTTACTTTAGGGTCGTCACATTCCATCTTTGAAGCAAATATGGAATAGAAATACTGGATGTCGTTCAAATGAAGCCCGTTGCGAAAAGCAGTTTCTTGATAGAGGCTGTACCAAATCCGTAATCCTTCAATTCCCACCGAACGCACTTCCACTCCACGTTTCAATGCTAACCGGATATTATAGCGTGTCTTGGGCTTCATCCGTGCGAGTATCTTCTCTTCTGTGGCAAACAAATCAAGTACGATGGTATTGGCCGGCAGAATATTGGTGTTGGCTTTACGCAAGTTGTGGCAGCAAGTGCCATAGTTGAGTTTTATTTCTTGAAACTCTTTCTTGGGAAGTCCTATCCAACGGCCTGCTTCGTCAAAATCATCGGTTTTGCACCAATGGCTTTCCCAATTAAGGTCATAACGCAGTGCTATGCAATGCTTGGGCAGGAAAGAACGGAGCGATTCGGAAAGTTCTTCCAGAAAAGCGCCCTGATTTTCTTCCGATGGTTCTATCTCGGGACCGTATGGCAGATAAGCGATATAATCCTCACGATTGAGGTACTGAAAAAACATGATGAAGTCCGCTTGTGTATGCGCATAACCTCCTACATGGGTGTAAAGGTCACTGTTGCGCACGCTGTAATCAAAAGCGTAGGAATTTATGCCAAGTTGTTCTTTTACCTTTGACCAAAAGGAGGTTTGCTGAACAATGGGTGTACTATAAGCGTCTGTAATTTCTTTGGGTTCCAGTCGGATATTCATTTTTGAAATAGGTTTTGTGCTCTTTCTGATGATGAAACGAACAGAGCAAATTAACATAAAAATGCAAAATTAGCCTTTAAAGGATTGACAAACAAGAAAAAAACGACAAATACAGGTTATTTGCCATCTTTTGCCATTCGTTGAAAAATATTAAGGAAATATCCATACTATGTATGGGCTTGTAAAAGTCCCAGATGCCTGCCAATAATGTTTGTTTAACTGCATATTTTTCCGTATCTTTGCAAAATACCGTACAACAAAGGCCTTTAGAGGGCAGAATCATTAGGACAAATCTTTGTTGGAAATAGTTCCGTTTATCTCACATGGTTCAAGCTCATCAGTATCGCCCCTATTGCGGTTGTTTTCTTTAAAAATAAAAAAGAAATGATTGTTGTTCCACATGGAATGACAATAAAATTTCCGTGTGCCTGTTTGTTTGACAGATAGGCATTCAAATCATTTTTGTATTCAGACGGAGAAAAGATTAACGAATGAAAGAAAGGTTTATTTATGAATGAGAAAAAGAAAATAGAAGTAATGAAGCTCTACCTTATTTTCGGTCGTGAGTGGAACAAAGCGTTCAAAATGCTGATGAAAGGAAAGAGCAAACAGGAAATCAAGAAAGAAACAGGATGTACTGTCGCTGTAAACGGTGCCAACTTTACCATCAACGAAGGTGAAATATTCGTCATTATGGGGCTGAGTGGAAGTGGAAAATCCAGTTTGTTACGTTGCATCAACCGACTTAACAAGCCCACCTTTGGAGCAATTGCGGTCAATGGCAAGAATATAGCCACCATGACCGACGAGGAACTGCGTACTGTCCGTCGCAAGGAACTGGCCATGGTCTTCCAACATTTCGGGCTGTTGCCCCACCGTACCGTGTTGCAGAATATTGCTTTCGGCCTTGAGCTGCAAGGTATAGGCAAGGAAGAACGCGAACAAAAAGCATTGGATAGCATGAAACTTGTGGGGCTTGATGGTTACGAGAACCAGATGATAAACGAACTGTCGGGCGGTATGCAACAACGTGTTGGTTTGGCACGCGCTTTGGCAAATGACCCCGAGGTATTGTTAATGGACGAGGCATTCTCTGCTCTCGACCCACTGATTCGAGTGCAGATGCAGGATGAGCTGCTGGCTTTACAATCGAAAATGAAGAAAACCATTGTATTCATTACCCACGATTTGGAGGAGGCCATTAAGTTGGGCGACCGCATCGCTATCATGCGTGATGGTGAAATCGAGCAGATTGGGACATCGGAGGAGATTCTGACAGAGCCAGCCAATAAATATGTGCAGAACTTCGTGGAAAATGTGGACCGCAGCCGTATTGTCACCGCTTCTTCAATTATGGTGGATAAACCCGTAGTAGCTCGCTTGGAAAAGGAGGGGCCAGAGGTGTTGATACGCAAAATGAAGGAGCGCAAACTTACCGTACTTCCCGTAGTGGATGCCAACGGCATTCTGCAAGGCGAGGTTCGGTTAGGCGACCTTGTGAAGTTGCGTGAAGCGAAAGTGAAAGACATCGCTTCGGTCATAAAGAGCGAGGTTCATTCTATTACCGCAGACACGGTGGTGGAAGACATCCTTCCGCTGATGACTAAGACTAACTCTCCTATTTGGGTGGTGAATGAAGAACGTGAATTTGAGGGAGTGGTTCCACTTTCATCGCTCATTGTGGAAGTGACCGGCAAGGATAAGGAAGAGATAAACGACATTATCCAACAAGCAATTGATTTATAATAAAAATAACGATATATACAATGATAGACATAGGTTATTATATAGAAGCAGCCATCGAATGGCTGACCAAGAAAGGTGCGGGATTTTTTGATGCGTTGAATGTAGGCGTAGAAAGTTTTATCGACAGTTTTCAACTGGCATTGTACACCATCCCGTTTTATATTTTTATTCCACTGACTGCTTTATTAGCTTGGTGGAAAACAGGTAAAGGCATGGGTGTTTTCACCCTTTTGGGACTGTTACTGATATGGGGTATGGGATTTTGGGAAGAAACCATGCAGACGCTCGCCTTAGTGCTCTCCTCCACTTGCATGGCATTGCTGATAGGAATCCCACTCGGCATTTGGTCGGGAAAAAGTGGACGCTGCAGCCGGATACTCCGTCCCGTTCTAGACTGTATGCAGACCATGCCTGCTTTCGTCTATCTGATTCCTGCGGTATTGTTCTTCGGATTGGGTACGGTTCCCGGTGCTTTCGCCACCATCATCTTTGCCATGCCTCCGGTGGTACGGCTTACGGGATTGGGCATACGGCAAGTACCTAAAAATGTAATAGAGGCTGCCCGATCGTTCGGGGCTACTCCCCGCCAATTACTTTTCAAGGTGCAGTTGCCTTTGGCCTTACCCACCATATTGACCGGCATTAACCAGACTATCATGATGGCACTTTCCATGGTAGTGGTGTCTGCCATGATTTCAGCCGGTGGCTTGGGAGAGGTGGTACTGAAAGGCATCACACAAATGAAAATCGGACTCGGCTTTGAAGGCGGCATTGCCGTTGTGATACTGGCTATTATTTTAGACCGTATTACTCAGGGCATCGCCCAAAGGAAATAATCATCATATTTAACACAATAGATTTATGAAAACATCCAGATATATTGCAATCATTATCAGTAGTTTCCTGATGGCTTCGTGTGTCATCAACCCCAATAAAATAAGCATCGCTTATCCCAACTGGGCGGAAGGTATAGCAGTGACCCACTTAGCCCGTGAAATTCTCGTGGAGCAGGGTTTTCAAGTTGAATTGCTTAATGCGGACATCGCCCCCATATTTACCTCACTTGCGCGTGGAAAGACGGACGTGTTTCTTGACAGTTGGCTTCCCGTTACGCATGAGCCCTATTTCGAAAAGTATCAAGGAAAATTTGAAATATTGGGGCAAGTGTTCGACAGTGCCCGTATCGGTCTTGTAGTACCGGCTTATGTCCCCATTAACAGCATAGAGGAACTGCCGGAGTTTACCGAACGTTTCAAACAAGAAATTGTAGGCATTGATGCAGGCACGGGTATCATGAAATGTACGGAGGCGGCCATACCTGCTTACGATCTGGATTATAAGTTGATGATTTCAAGCGGTCCGGCCATGACCGCACTTCTTGACAAGGCCATTAAAAAGAAGGAATGGATTGTAGTAACCGGGTGGACACCCCATTGGATGTTCGACCGTTACGAACTCAAAGTATTGGACGACCCGAAAAAAATCTATGGAACTTCGGAACATATCCGCGCGATTGCCCGTACCGGATTCAGCAAGGAACATCCATTCGCTGCTGAATTATTGGGAAACATTCATCTTACAGACCGGCAGATCAGTTCGTTGATGAGTGCCATTGAGCAGACAAGGGGAACGGAACGCGAAGCTGTAAGGGAATGGATAAAACAAAACAGAGCTTTAGTGGACAGTTGGATACCCAAAGACAAGGAAACGAAAATGTATAAATACGATTACCGAAGATTAAGAGTGTAGATGAAAAAAAAGATATATTTATTGATGGCTATTTTGATGGCCGGATGGATAATCCCAGTCGAGGCAAAAGCTCCCGATAGCAGTACAAAAGAGAAACCTGCATTTAAAATAGGTGGAGCACTTCGCTTCAATTACAATTATTCGGACTGGAAATCGGGGTGCCGAAAACGTGGCGGAGATTTCGGGTTTGATGTATTTCGGTTGAATGTAGATGCTTCCTGCCGTAAATTCCTACTTTCAGCCGACTATCGTTTTTATCCTTCTTCTTCGGGAGGAGGAATGTTGAGACAAGGTTGGTTAGGGTATCAGTTTAATGAAAACCACCAACTACAAATGGGGCTTGTCACGGTGCCGTTCGGCATTTTGCCCTATACGGCAAACAACTATTTTTTCAATATCCAATATTATGTGGGACTGGAAGACGATGCAGATATGGGGTTGAAATACATTTTCCGTAACCGGCAATGGGAAGTGCAGGCTGCTTTCTTCAAAAATTCAGGATTGACAGACTTCGGAGACAAATCCGAACTGACAGCCGACCGATATTCATACGACATTGCAGGAGACCATAAAGAGGTGAATCAAGGTAACATTCATGCCGCTTACCGTTGGGGGAATAAATGGAAACATCAAGCGGGTGCTTCCATTTTGGCGGGTGGAGTCTATAATCTCAACAGTGGGTCAATGGGGCACCGATGGGCTGCCACACTGCATTATGTGCTTGATTACAAGCGTTGGAATTTCAAAGCGCAGTGCGCCACCTACAACATCCACCTGACGGGCGAAGCAACGGATACCCGTCATCAAGTCACTATGGCGGCTTTTGGGGCAACTTACCAAGTGGCATCCAAAGCGGACATTTATTCTGTGGCATTGGCTTATCACATTCCTATCCGAAAGGGTTTTCTGGATGAGATATGCCTTTACAATGATTTCAGTTTATTGCATAAACGTGTTAGAGGATATACAGACAGTTTTCAGAACGTGACTGGCTGTTCACTTTCAATGGGACCGGTGTTTGTCTATGTTGATTATGCTGTCGGGCACAACCACGCATGGATAGGAAACGATTGGAACAACGCTTTTGCACAAAGTTCTGATAATGCGACCAATGTTCGACTCAACATAAATATGGGATACTATTTTTAATAAAAACTTTAAAACACATAGGTAATGAATATGATTTTAGAAATAACACTCAGGCTTTTTGTGGCTCTTTTACTGGGAGGAGTCATTGGAATAGAACGGGAATACCGTTCAAAAGAGGCCGGTTTCCGTACACATTTTCTTGTGGCATTGGGTAGTGCCCTCTTTTGTGTTGTGTCACAATATGGGTTTGGTTTTGATTTGAAAGATTCATCACGAGTAGCGGCACAAGTGGTATCTGGCATTGGCTTTCTTGGAGCCGGAACCATTATTTTCCAAAAGAATGTGGTACGTGGTCTTACTACGGCAGCCGGATTATGGGTGACAGCTGCCATCGGACTGGCTTGCGGAACAGGAATGTATATTGCAGCCGCCATTGCTACTGCAATGGTGCTTTTCGGTCTTGAAGTAATGAATTCTTTTATTCCTACTTTCGGTACTACCACGGTACAACTCACTTTCACCGCTTCCACAAAGGAAAGCGTGAAACGGGTAGTGGATCAGATAAAGGATGATTGCATCGAACTCTATTCTTATGAACTGCGTGACCGTCGTACTTCACAAGGTGAAATCTTCGAGGCTAACATTGAGATGAAAGTTAAACGTGGTAATCACAACGAACGCCTTATCGATTATATGGATGAATTTGATGATGTGACTATAGCAAGCTTTGAATAAATTACAATTTACCTTCTCATTGAAAACCCCCTCCTTTGCTGTTGGTCATACTGTCCCTCCACCACGTTATCCACTTCCCGCCTGGCTTTGATTTGCTCTCGGTTATCCAATTTGCCTTTCTGCGTGGCTGTGATATACAGGAAATCCCCAGCAGCTTGGTGCGACTGTTTGTCGTCACCGAACAGGTTAAGGGCACTCTTGATGTCCGACACCTGTTCCGCATCGAAACGAGGCTTGTAATAATCCCTTGCCAAACGGATGATACCGTTTACCGCCTTGCGGAAGATGTCGCTTGTTTTGAGCAAGAGGAAACTGAGACTGCCGATAATTTGATTCTGCCACGAAATGTGGTTTTTGAACCTCGCCGTTTCCTCTGTATGTGCCGCCTCCTTACGGTTGAGTTCGGACTGGTGCTTGGCTTCCAGCTTCATCAGTTCACGGTAGTGGTCGCTCTGTATGGTTTGGATTCTGCCCTGCAACTGCTCGATGGTATCCTCATGCGTGGAAATCTCATGGCGCAAGCCCTCTATTTCGCATTTTAGGGACTTTGACTTGCCCGTAGCCCAACCGACAGCGGCATCAAGAAGTTCACTGCCTTTCTCCCTGTTCAGTTTGGAGCGTTTTTCTTTGATAGACCTGTCAAGGTCTTCACTCTGGCGTTCCTTTTGATTGGCAGTCTCGATAAGAGAGTTGGTTCTGTTTTCCGCCTCCTGCATTTTCTGATTGGTCATTTCCAACTGATACTCCCGATACTGCCTTGTGGCATCAAGGCGGCTCATCTCCTCTTTCTGCTTCTCAATGATGAAATCGTTACGCTCCAGATGCTCCTTGCCTGTCTCGGCTTTGGACTGCCCACGTTTCATCGAGAGAATATCAGATGCCAAAGTCTGCATTTCCATCATGTCATTGTCGTTGAGCTTTTGGCTCTTTCCCGTGTCGTGGTTCATCCAGTCGAATACAATGTGTGCGTGGTAGTTCGGCTTGAACCATTTTTCACCTACTTGGAAACTCTCCTTGTCCTCCACTTCAGGCTGTCCGCTCAGCCAATGCCCCTCGTCCTTGTGCAGGAAAATTTGAAGCGGAGTGATGCCCCAGCGTTTTTGACACTCCTCGCCAAATTTCTTCACATCTGCCAGTGTGGTGTCCGGTTTGATAAGCAAAACACCCTCACGGATGGGTGAGCATCCTGCCACTTTGATGATTTTTCCGTTCTTGCCTTTGCGCTCCCGCTCTTTTTCCTGCATGGCACGACCCGTCTTTTCCTTTACCATCCGTTTTATGTTGTCGTAGTGCGTTTGCAGGTCTGGGTTGCCTAAGTTCGGGTTTATCCACTGCTCGTTGTCGGCAGAGAGTTCGGGCACGATATAGATTTTGGATGTACCGATATTACGCATATACTCGGCAGTCCTTCGGTTATGAGCCTCGCTTGACTTGGTGTTGCAAGGCTTGATATGTATGCTTGATTTTGTTGCCATTTTCTTAGAATTTGATTTGTTGATGAAATTATTTTTCCGCTGTCCGCTCATAACCGCAATGGGTTATTAGGGCATCGCCTTAATCGGAGGGTGCAGGGAGAGGGTCACTCTTTGGTCGGGTTGCATAGGGCTGACAGCCCTTGCCGGGTTCTCAGGGCAGCGTCATGAGTGGGACGGGGCAAAGCCCAGCCCCTCGGGAGAGCCCACAACTACGAAAGCGAAGCGTGTAGTTATAGTGGGCTATATCAAGGGCAAGCCCTTGTCCGTTCACCACAGCCTTTGGCTTCCGCTCTCCTGCCGTCAGGGAGGGTTTCAGTCACTGCTTCCGATTGGACTTGCACCGACCAGTACAAGGTCTAAATCGTCTACCAGCTTTTGCAGGACGGGGTTCTTCTCTATCATCCGTTGGAGGATTCTTTCTGCTTCTACCAAGTGGTTGGCTGTGCACATGAGTTTGCACTCCTGTATCTGGTAGATAATCCAGTCGGCTATGTCTATGTGGTCAGCCTTTTGTTCCGGTGTGGCGTTCCTTTCGATGATGTCAGATACAATACCCTGCAAAATGTCATGCTCCCGGCACGTTGTTTCCACTCTGCATATCCGTCCGCATCGGGAAAGAGAAGCACGGTTCGTTCGGTCAGCGCACGGAGCTTTTCTTCTCTCATTTGGCTTTTGCCTCCTGTCGCCAGCCATACATAGCCGGGGAAGATAGCCGAACCTATGACGGCACTCTTTTCGGATTCCACCAATACTACCACCTTGCCGGGGTTGCTTTTTAGCAGATGTTCCCCGAAAAGACATTGGGAGAGCTGCCACTCCTCCGGCAAAATCTGTTGCTTTTTCAGTATGCTGTGTATCCAGTTCACTGCCGATGTCAGCCCTCCTTTGATACGGTGTCCGTCTTCGGGATTGTAATGCATTACCTTGCCTGTACGTACCTTGTTGTTGCGGTCTATCTGCCAGAAGATGACAGCCCCGTCACGGGTAGCCCCCAAACGGTATTCTTCCAACAACCGGGTCAATACTTCTCTTGCCTTGCTGCCGTAATAGGCGGTAAGGAGCGTGGAAAGGAAACGGAAGAAGTTGCTGTGAACGCTTTTCGATTTCTCCACATAATGGGATGGTATGTAACCTACGGCACTCGGCTGTGATACCTGTCTGGGCTTTTGTTCCACTCTTTGCCCACCAAAAGAGAAATCCTTTGTTGTACGACATTCGGGATGATCCTGAAAGTATTGCTTGGGGGTGTAGTGATACCCACAACCGCTTTCATGATTACATCTGCCGACCGTTGGGTGAAGAGGTATGTTCTGCTCATCTACATAATAGGCAAAGGAATGTCTGTCGCCACAATTCGGGCAAATGTGCCGTGTAGCCGTTCCTTTATATCTCTGTAACGAATAGTTGCTCATTGTCTGCCTCCTTTCTTTTTCCGTTGGTTATTGTGCTGTCCCGTCCTGTCCCACTGTCCCGGCTCACAGGGCGTGGGACAGTGGGACACCTTGGGACACTTGGAATGTTTTGAGAAATAACGCTTCTGTTTGCAGGGTTGCTTATCCCGTAAATGAAGCTATTACCTTTTATAACGGTATGTGTAATAAGACCTTTCATAGCTTATCCTCTGTATTATCATTTCCTGTAAACAGTTCCGCTTGCATTACTTCCTTGATTGTCCCGACTGTCCCATCCTGTCCCGTTGTCCCACTTGCCGTGGGTTGGGACGGTGGGACACTTGGGACAGCCGTCTTATCGCTATCCTTGTTGCGCTGGATAATCCGGCTGACTGTGGATTTGCCGCAATTCACCTGTGAGGCTATCTCCCTTACTGACCTGCCCGATTGGGACAGTTGTAATATCAGGCAGTCCCTTTGGCTCGATTCATTTTCGCCCAACTTTTTCAGATGTTCCTTTTCCGTGGAATATCCCCTATGTACGAACTGTAGGAAGGCATCCACCTTTTCAATCTCATAGATGATTACATTGTCAGCATCGTATGAGTATGTACCGTAGCGAACTTTCAACTGCTTCACATAACGAAGCCCGCCATCCTGCGCACTCTTGCCGATGGCAAAAACACTGTCAAAGAAGTTGTATAGCCGCTTGCTTCCTGCAAGGTCGTTGGAGGTGATAGGACAGTCCAAGGAGCGTTTGGGCGTATGAGCCAACACGAGGATGGACAGCTCGTATCTCTTTTTGAGGTTGTTAAGCTGTATCATCAGCCGCCCTGCGGCATCGCCTTTCTCCATGGCGCAGCACAGGTAGGTAAGGTTGTCAACTATGAAAATCTTGCTGGCGGTTTGCAATGCCATCTGCTCAATGCTGCCGATAATGGCTTCCTCAAAATTTTCCTCCAACAACGAGTTGCAGTCAAGCGATACACGGTACAGCCTTTCGGGAAAGGTGTAGAGGTTTCCGTGTTCGTTGGTGTATCGGAGTTGGAACTGCTTGTCGGACAACTCAAAGTCCAGATACAGCACGTTGTCGGTTCGGGCGATGCGGTCGGCTATCTGCACGGCAAGGATGGACTTGCCCACATTGGAGTCGGCAAATAGGCAGGACAGCTCTCCCTCGTACCAGAAACTGTCCCACAGCGCACGGGGCGTGGGCAGCAGCGATGCTTCGAGTATGGTGCGGTTGGCGGTCTTGATACTCATCACACCGATACTCTCCGGCATACCGCTCCGAACTTGGGAAGCCCTCGCAAGGTCGCCATGTATCATGCCGATACAATTCTTATCCTCTTCCATCTCTTTTACCAGTTACGTTTGTTGGGTTTGCGACGGTGCGATGAGGATATGGACTCGTTCAGTTCCTCATCGGACAGTGGCACGGGATTCTTCCGGGAGGATTCCAGCCACTTGTCAAGTTCGTCACGGTAGAGGCAATAGCGTTTGCCGGGCTTGGTGGCAGGGATGCTCCCGTCCGACAGCTTCATGTAGAGCGTGCCTTTGGGAATACCCAGATACTCTGCTGCTTCGTCTACCGACATGGGGACATGGGTGTCCACAGCCTTTGCATTGTTCACACTGTTCTGCTCGGTAAGCAGGCTTTTCAGGCTCATCACTTCGTCCCGAAGCTGAGCCACGACCTCCGGAAGGTCATTGAATGTAAGATTTACTTTTTCCATTTTGCGATTCGTCTCTTTTGTAAGACTTGCCGCAAAGGACTGCAATGATAGGGTCGTGAATACCTCCACGAAAAAATAATTCCCGAATAACGATACCCAACCGTGAATGATGGGTAAAGTTGTTCGGGAAACGCTATTAAACAGGCTGTTAAGTAGTGTCGGCTACTTGTCGTTATTGCTCAAAGACGGGATGATTTTTACTCTTTTTGCAAGTAACCATTCGGATAATGGAAATCCAGTTTGCCGTCTTCGAGTTCGTCAATGGGAATCGGTGGCTTTAACGGGTCAATCCTAAAGTTCTTGATGGTCGCTATATCCGTTTCGGCAAACTCGCGAGGGAAAAGCTCTTTGACGAAACGGGCGCGGTTATCCCCATTGTAATATCTCTTGTACATGCAACGCTCCGCTATGTTCCATATGAAATGACGGAGCGGAATATTGGAGATGTCCTGTGTCAGCCGCCTTTTTATCGGCTTCGGCTTGTAGTTGTTCTTATTCATCCAGTTGCTCACCTCGTTGCAGACATGGTTCACGGTCTCTTCGTCAGCGATACGGGGCATGTAGAAATGTATATACTCCACGACCATGCGGATGCGTCTCTTATTTTCTTTGTCCTGCTCATCTTCATAACTTGAACGGATTTCTTCGTGACGCTTCGGATCGATGTTCAGCTCTATGGGGTGGACATCGGAGCTTGCCTCTTCCGCTATCTGCGTTACAGGTTCTATTGTATTCTGCGGTTCTTTTTCCTGCAAGGCTACGGCTTCCGTAGTAATCTCTTTTGCCTCCTTTTTGCCGGATTTGATTTTGTAAAGCTGGTAAGTGTCAAAGATAATTGTCTGGAAGGATAAGTAGAACAGCCAGCCCAACAGATTGCTGCACAAGAATACTATCAGCCTTACAAAGTTGTCCTGGTTGAAACTCTCGGCAACGATAAGCGTTATAAAGAATGAGATTAGGCAGATGGTAAAGCCGATGAAGCCTAAAATGATATGTTTGTCTTTGACGGATGAATCCATATTCTGTTCGGGTATTACTGGTTACTGTCTGAATTTTGTGCAAAGTTAATGCTATTCTTCTGATTATTATTCATTACCCGTAGTCAGAGGGTTCTTTTTCAGCGTTTTTCACCAAATTGCCAAAATCATACTCAATTATCATACTCTGATGGCTTGTAGGGATGGAAACAGAGGGAGCGGTGGGCGTAATAATGCCTTGACCGCTCCCTCCGAAATTCCGTCTGCTTATAACCGCCTTATGCTTCCTTGCGTTTCAGGGTTATCTTGTCCACCACATCACACATCTGCTGCGCTGCCATTTTGGAATATATCTGTGTGGTGGTAATGTTCTTGTGTCCCAGATAGGCTTGTATGCCAGCCATATCCGTACCCATTTCCACATGCAGGCTTCCGAAGGAATGCCGGGTGCAATGGAATGTTATCTTCTTGGTTATTCCTGCTGTCGAGAGCCACCGTTTCAGCGGTCCTTGTAGCATCTTGTCCTTGAAGCCGTCAAAGATAAGCCCCTCGCACCGTTCCCCGAGCAGTCTGTATGCTTCATCGCTGATGGGGTTGTGTACTATCTGCTTCGTCTTCTGCATACGGGTGGTCACGAACATCTTGCCGTTGGTGTACGGCTGTATCTGTTGCCAAGTGAGCTGCTTGATATCGCTCTTCCGCAATCCGGTAAGGCAGCCGAAAAGAAACGCCCTCTTCAAGACTTCTTCCTCACAGGGCGTTTCGGCAAGCCGTATCAGTTCCTCTTGGCTCAGGTGCTCCCTCATGGTCGGAATACTCTCGATGCGGTCTAAGAATCCGTTGGGGTTTTCCTTTATCTTCCTGTCCCGATAGGCGGTGTGGAGTACGGCACGGAAAGTTGACCAATACCCGGCAGCGGAGTTGATATGCAGTTTCCGGTTGGTGTGTATGGACTGTGGAGCATCAAGCAGATACTCCATAAATTTGCGGCACAAGTCCACATCCACCTCCTCAAAGGTGCATCTGCCGTTCACAAACCGTTCGAAGTGCTTGTAGACGTGTTGCCATTTGGTGTTTTTCCTGTCCGCCAGCTCCTTGAAGTAGGCAAGGAAATCGCCTTTCATCCTCGCCTTGTCAAAGAAGCCGTGGTTCTCGTTGAAAATGGCTTCATAGCGTTGGTTACGCAGTATCTCCGCTTTCTTCATCATGCGTGTGTTGAAATCCCGCTCTTGCTGGTTGGCTGGCTTGGCGAAGAGGTAGATGCCCAAGGATTCGCGTGTAATCACCCTCATGGTGGTGTTGTCGCGGTAGCCGGGATAATAGTCCAGACATAGTGAATACTGTGTCCCGTTCTTGATTTTGCGCTTGCGCAAAGTTACAGTCTTGCATTTCATATTCATTCTGATTTTAATTGATAATACGTTTGTGGGAGTTTCCCGTTTCGGGGGCAAAGTAACAACGTGAAACAACCGTGAGAAACGTCACGGACAATCATTTTGAAATAATTTTCCGATAATGCAGGTTGTTCACGGTTGTTTGTTCCTCTCTGCCATGACTCGCTCCACATCGGAGCGTAAAAGCAGGTTTTTCACACCAACCTTTACCTTTTCGATGTGTTTCACCTTGACGATATGGCAGATGTTGGCGGAAGAAAGTCCGTAAATCTGCTGCACCTGTTCCACTGTGTAGTAGCGTTCATCGTTCACAAGGTCGGTTCTGCGAAGCTCGTCCAGATGGGATTTGGAGTAGTAGGTACGCCCGTATTCTCTTTTGGTGGGAATCCTGTGGCGATAGGCGTATGCACGTAGTGCGGACGGTTTCATGCCGAACACCTCTTCCGCTTCTTCGGTCAGGAGCCAGTCGGTAATCTTGCTTATATCGACTGACACACCGAAGAACTCGTCAATATGCCTTTTGCTGTAATAGTTCTTTCCTGCAATGCGGCAGATGGGGATGCGGTTGCGCTTGGCGGAGGTATAGAGCCACGACTGCTTTACCTTATAAAGGGTCATCACCTCCTCACCGGAATAGAAGTCCAGCACTTCATCGTTTTCCTTTTCCCTTATCTCCCTTTTGGGGGATTGGGAAGATGAAGCGGACTTTTTCGGTGCAGGGGTGCTGCCGGGTAAGATACGGTGATAGGGATTGCCCTCCAGCATCCGCTCAATGTCGGCTCTGCGGATAATAGCCATACGGTTGCTGATGCGTGAGGCTTTCAGCTTGCCGATGGCGACCAGTTTATAGATGTACTGTCGGGAACAGCCCATGAGTGTGGCTGCTTTGGAAAAGGTGAGATACTCCTGATGCTGTATCTCCATGAGTGGCAGGGCGACTTTGAAGAGGTTGTTCTTCTGCGCTGTTCTGGCTCGCTTGGCTTCCGTCTGACAAGCCTCGCTGCAATACCGTTGCATACCGCTACGGGTTACAAACGGTTTGCCGCAAAATTGGCATTTCTTTGTTGCTTTCATACTGCTTTATCGTTTACTTGTTCACTTCTCACTTTGTATATCCCCGAAGTGGTGAACGGTCGTAAACAGCAGTCAACCGTTGTCGCATTTCCACACGATGTGACTGTCGCTGCATATCGGAGCGGAAATTGTCGCTCATCGTAAACAGTTGTAAACCCTTGTCAACTCTATGCACGATGTGACAAAAAATAAGCCCCGCAAATTCTCCACGTCAGAAATATGTCTCAAAAATATGTGGAAATTTGGGAAGCATCAAAAAGCAGCCGAAATGTGTTAAATCTTGGAATGTATTGACAATTAAAGGTTTATGATTGGATATTTCTGATTGGTTTTGGTTGTTGGGGCGTTCTAAATACAATATGTAAAAAAGTTACATACATCTTTGATTTTTAATATCAAAGTTCTAATTACAATCAATTCTACACACAACTTGTATGCAATATTCGCAAGAATTCTCGACATCTGCAAACAATTAACTAGTAATTTGGCTGCTTAACATAGAAATAACCAAATACGAAACACAAAAGCATCCACTCTTCTATTATACTTATATTGTTACTCTTAAATGCTTAACATTAATGATTATTAGGAGAATAAGAGCAATCGCTCTTAACACAATACCATTCTATTCCAAAACATTTGTAACATTTCTGTAACATGTATGACATTTCCCTGCAACACCAAACTCTTTCCTTTGCAGCCGGAAATAAAATACATGTCTATGGAAACAATTTATCTGGGTATCGTCATCTTTCTGTTCGTACTCGCGATTTTCGACCTCGTGGTAGGTGTCAGTAATGATGCGGTCAATTTTCTTCAGTCGGCTGTCGGAGCAAAGGCAGCATCTTTCAAAACCATACTGTTCATTGCAGGCATTGGCGTCTTCATCGGTGCGGCACTCAGCAATGGCATGATGGACATTGCACGACACGGCATCTATCAACCGGAGCACTTCTACTTTGCCGAAATCATGTGCATTCTGCTTGCCGTCATGTTGACGGACGTCGTGCTATTAGATGTCTTCAACACTATGGGAATGCCTACCTCCACCACTGTATCCATGGTGTTCGAGCTGCTGGGAGGTACGTTCGCACTGGCGCTCATCAAGGTCTATAACAGCGATACATTGGGACTGGGCGACCTCATCAATACAGACAAGGCGCTGTCTGTCATCATGGCCATTTTTGTATCCGTAGCCATTGCCTTCTTCTTCGGTATGCTGGTACAGTGGCTGGCACGTATCGTGTTCACCTTCAACTACAAGAAGAACATGAAATACAGCATCGCGCTGTTCGGTGGTATAGCTGCCACCAGCATCATCTACTTCATGCTGATAAAGGGGCTGAAAGACAGTTCATTCATGACTCCTGAAAATAAGCAATGGATACACGACAATACCGCATTGCTAATAACCGGTTTCTTTGTATTCTTCACCATACTGATGCAGATACTGCATTGGTGCAAGATAAACGTCTTCAAAGTAGTGGTTCTGATGGGTACTTTCGCCCTCGCCCTCGCCTTTGCCGGCAATGACTTGGTGAACTTTATCGGTGTCCCCCTCGCAGGATATTCCTCATTTATTGACTATACAGCCAATGGTACGGCCGCCGGCCCCGACGGATTCCTGATGTCCTCACTCCTCGGTGCAGCCAAAACCCCGTGGTATTTCCTTATCGGTGCAGGCGCCATTATGGTTTATGCACTCTGCACATCCAAGAAAGCCCACAACGTTATCAAGACTTCCGTGGACCTTGCCCGCCAGGATGACGGTGAAGAGAACTTCGGAAGTACCCCGATAGCCCGTACGCTGGTACGCTTCAGCATGACTCTGGCTAACGGAATATCCAAAACGATGCCCGAAAGCAGCAAACGCTGGATTGATACCCGTTTCCAGAAGGATGAAGCCATCATAGCCGACGGCGCCGCTTTTGACTTGGTTCGCGCCTCCGTCAATCTCGTATTGGCCGGTCTGCTCATCGCCTTGGGAACTTCCTTGAAACTTCCCCTTTCCACCACTTACGTCACCTTTATGGTAGCCATGGGTACATCGCTTGCCGACCGTGCCTGGGGACGTGATTCGGCGGTATTCCGCATTACGGGTGTGCTCAGCGTTATCGGCGGTTGGTTCATCACTGCCGGAGCAGCGTTCACCATCTGTTTCTTCGTAGCACTGATTATCCATTTCGGTGGTACGGTTGCCATCCTGGCGCTGATTGGTCTGGCAGTCTTCATGCTGATTCGTAGCCAAGTGATGTACAAAAAGCGCAAGGAGAAAGAAAAAGGCAACGAGACTCTGAAACAATTGATGAAGAGTACGGACAACAACGAAGTCATCGAATTGCTCCGTAAGCATACCCGTGAAGAACTGGTGAAGATTATGGAATTCACAGAAGAGAATTTTGAACGCACCGTCACTTCCTTCCTGCACGAGAACCTGCGCGGACTGCGTCGTGCCATGGGCTCAGTAAAATTCGAGAAACAACTCATCAAGCAGATGAAGCGTACCGGAACACTTGCCATGTGCCGCCTCGACAACAATACCGTACTGGAAAAAGGACTCTATTACTATCAAGGCAACGACTTTGCCAGCGAACTGGTGTACAGCGTAGGTCGTCTTTGCGAACCTTGCTTGGAGCACATAGACAATAACTTCAAGCCGCTGGATGCCATTCAGAAAGGAGAATTTACAGACGTAGCCGAAGACATCTGCTATCTGTTGCAAGTATGCCGCCACAAGCTGGAAACGAACAATTTTGATGAACTGGAAACAGAAATCCGCAAAGCCAACGACCTCAACGGCCAGTTGTCCCACCTGAAACGCGAAGAACTGCAACGCATCCAAAGCCAGAGCGGCAGCATCAAAGTCAGCATGGTATACCTGACTATGATACAAGAAGCCCAGAACGTAGTGACCTACACCATCAACCTGATGAAAGTAAGCCGCAAGTTCCAGGCAGAAAAAGAAGAGTTATGAGTTATAACTCCTTAAGCCCCATCTTCTCCGCCCGTTGCAACATAAATGCACGGGCGGCTTCGTATTCATTGGGAATGATGCCGTCCAAAATGGCATCCTTAATGGCACTCTTCAAGACACCTACCTGCTGGCAAGGAGAAAGGCCGAAAGTCTTCATGATTTCTTCACCACTGACCGGAGGCTGGAAATTACGGATACGGTCGCGTTCCTCCAAATCCTTCAGCTTCTGGCGTACCAACTGAAAATTATTAAGGAAGCGTTTCTTACGCTCCATATTCTTGGAAGTAATGTCGGCTTCGCACAGTGTCATCAGGTCGTCTATATCATCACCTGCCTCAAACAAGAGACGACGCACTGCCGAGTCGGTCACTACATCATCCGCTATCACAATGGGACGCATGTGCAGGCTCACCATTTTCTGCACATATTTCATCTTCTCATTCATAGGGAGCTTCATCTTGCGGAAAATATCGGGTATCATCTTCTCGCCAATGAAATTATGGTTATGGAACGTCCAGCCCGCACGGGGTTCCCAACGCTTGGTGGCAGGCTTGGCTATATCATGCAGAAGAGCCGCCCAGCGTAGCCAAAGGTTGTCGGTCTTCTTGCTGATGTTGTCGAGTACTTCGAGCGTATGGTAGAAATTGTCCTTATGGGCGCGTCCATTGCGCGTCTCCACGCCTTGCAGCCTGACAAGTTCCGGGAATATCAGTTCCAGCAGACCACAGCGGTCCAGCTCAATGAATCCCTTAGACGGAATAGGTGACAAGATGATTTTGTTCAGTTCGTCTGCAATGCGTTCTTTGGAGATGATGGAGATGCGTTCGCGATTACGCTCCAGAGAGTCGAATGTCTCATCGTCAATATAGAATCCCAGCTGGGTGGCAAAACGGACACAGCGCATCATGCGCAAAGGGTCGTCACTGAAAGTTATATCAGGGTCGAGGGGAGTCCGGATGGTCTTTTCCTTCAAGTCTCCAATACCGCCAAAGGGGTCGACCAACTCGCCATAACGCACCCGGTTCAGGCAAACAGCCAGTGCATTGATGGTAAAATCACGGCGGTTCTGGTCATCCTCCAATGTACCGTCCTCTACAATAGGCTTGCGCGAATCGTGTGTATACGATTCTTTTCTGGCGCCCACAAACTCAACTTCCGTACCATGGTACTTCAATTGTGCCGTACCGAAATTCTTGAAAACGGAAACATGCGCCCCACGCCCCAGACGCTTACCCAGCGCCTCGGCCATGGCAATGCCACTGCCTACCACCACCACATCAATATCCTTGGAAGGACGTTGCAGGAAAATATCACGTACATATCCACCGACTACGTAACATTCCAATCCCAATTCATCAGCCGTTTCGGATATCCGCTTGAATATATCATCACTAAAATATTGCTTCAGTTCTTCTGCCGTCAAATCTATCATAAATAATGCACTAATGTAATGAATACGCAAATGTGTTAATGGCCTATTAGCACATTTGCACATTAAAATGCTGCAAAGATAAAGATATTATTTCTATTTTTGTGGACTCTAACTCCAAGAACAACAAATATGAAAAAAGTAATACTCCTTGCATGCCTATGCTGTACACTCTTCTCTTGCGAAGATGTGGAGAAGAAGGCCGGTGAAAAACTACAAGCTGCCCGCGAAGCGTATGAACTCGGCAACTACAATGAAGCGAAGATTCTGATTGACAGTATCAAGGTACTCTATCCCAAAGCGTTCGAGACTCGCCGTGCAGGCATCGGCCTGATGCAGGAAGTGGAACTGAAAGAGCAGGAAAAGAGCCTGGTCTATCTGGACAGCATGCTTCAGGCCAAACAAAAGGATTTCGATGCCGTCAAAGGGAAATACACCTTTGAAAAAGATGCCGAATACCAGAATATCGGCCATTACCTGCACCCTTCCCAAGTGATAGAAAAAAACCTGCACCGCTCTTTCCTTCGCTTCCAGGTAGACGAGAACGGAGTCATGAGCATGACTTCCATTTATTGCGGAGCCCATAATATCCACCATGTGGCCGTCAAAGTCACCGCTCCCGACGGCAGTTTTGCCGAAACACCCGCCGCCAAAGACAGCTACGAAACCACTGACCTCGGTGAAAAGATTGAAAAGGCAGACTTCAAACTGGGAGAAGACGGAAACGTCATGGGGTTCCTTTATCTGAACAAGGACAAGAATATCAAAGTCAACTATCAAGGGGAACGCCCCTATTCCATCACCATGACTGCCGCCGACCGCCAGGCCCTTGCCAGCGTCTACGAACTGGCACAACTGCTGTCATCCATGACGGAAATAAAGAAGAATATGGAAGAAGCCAATCTCAAAATCGAATTTGTAAAAAAGAAGATGGAAGAGAGAAAAGGCAATGCACAAGAATAAAAGATGCCATTAACTGTAAATAGCTGCGGGATATCTTCTCACGAAGACACCCCGCAGTGTTTCCTTTCAACAAGAAAACTATCAATGTTAAACTTACCGGAATGTTAGAAAATTCCGGTAAGAGAGAAACTTCCCTACAGCCGCTACCATAGGGGAAAGTTTTATTTCACAATCAGTTGTCTTGTGCAAGCCCCGTATAGCGGTAACCCGCAACTTTAAGTTTGGAATAAGCCGCCGGAACATTATCGTCATCACTGAATGTTACATAAAATACAATGCTGTCAGCCGGCGTACCATGAGGGGTGGTTGCTGCTCCCGGCAGCACCTTGCCGCTTTCAATCGTCACGTTGCAGTCATAAGCCTCGTTGGCGACAGCGCCTTCCGTGCTGAAAGTAAGTGCGTTGACATCCGATTTCACCCTTACTTTATATTCCCAGACATTGCCCGCATCATCTACATACATCTCAGTAGGGACATTGGCAGCCGTATTATAAGTATACAGCATGGTATGTCCTAATCCGAAGACATCCTCGTAGAGCACAGCTCCGCTTGCATCCACGCCATCCACCGTCACATACCATTCTCCAGCAAGCGCTTTGGTGGCAGTATTGCCAACCTCATCTTTTTCGCAGGAAGCCAAAGCAAGTCCTGCTGCCATAATCAATAAATATACTACTTTTTTCATACGTTTCATTTCTTATACATTGTTACATAGAAGTTCATCGGAGTATCCGTATACTCAAGATTATAAGTCATGGTTCCGGTAGCAATATCAAACGTTCCGTCAGTCAGACTTGTTGCCGAATCGCCCCAACCTGCCAGAAAACTGTCCACCAAAGATACAACCCCACCGGATACTGAAATGGTGCCCTGCATGGCATAAGTCGTGCCATAACCGGCACGTACACAATACCACCCGGCCAACAAATCATCCACAGCATAAGTGCCGTCACCGTTGTTCAGTATCAATACCGTATAGTTGCCTCCGTACGCCACTTGGGCGCCTGCACGGAGTCTATAACTCGCAGGATCCACCTCATAAACACCTTCAACGGCATCTGCCGGATCGGTAACGATGACTGTACGCGAAGCAGTGGAAGCAAAGCCGTCGGCATTCACAATGGAGTAAGTGACGGAATACACGCCCGAGTTGGCAGTATTCACGTTGGATGTCACCTTTACATCAGCCGTCACATCTTCCCCGTTCAGGATAGCGCTATAACCCGGCTCTGTATAACCGGCTCCTTTATCCAGATAAAGAGTCGTCTCACCTTCCAGGGTCAACTCAGGATAGTACGTGATGCGTGTCATGCCTGCCGTACTTTCATCATCGCAGCCAACCATCGAAACAGCGGCCAGCGCGAATATCATCAAATATAATAATTTACTTTTCATTGTTCTGTTCAATTTATGCATATTGAAATGATTGGTTACTTGCCCCAAAATACGGGTGATGTATAACCCGGGAAATCCGGAGTATTGGGGTTACGTGCAGAAGAGCTTTCCGCATACGGATAACGCTCCAGAATCTTGTTGTCGCCCACTTGTCCGAATACCTGGATAGGAGTGTAAAGCGTACCTGCCACATACTTCGATACATTGTAAGAGTCCTCATCGCCTATGGAATAGAAGTCACTGCCTTTGGCTGTTCCGAAAGTCGGATAATCCAGACGGCGCATTTCGCACCATGCCTCGAAAGTGTTTACACCGGACAGTGCCACCCATTTGGCGATACCGATACTTTGCTTATAGTTGCTCTGGTCGTAAGGATAACGGGCTATATACTCTGCGGCTCCAGCTACACCTGCTGATGAGAACGAAGCTTCTACAGCAGCGGCATAATGGGCAGCGGCCTCCGTAGCCGTGCCATAACGTGCATAGTATTCAGCGATGAAGAATTCGACTTCCGCCACTGAAATCAAGCAGACCGGAGAGTTGTAGTTCACTACCGGGCGGCACCAGTCTTGCAGCTTGCTTGTAGAACCCGGATAGTTGGTTCCGGAAATGCCGCCGATATATGTTCCCGTACTGTTGGGTGCAAAGAATGCGGCAAGGCGCGGATCCTGATATATGATGTTGTCTTCAGCATCTTTCACCTGCATAGTTCCGATGATGGCCAGATTGGCAGCAACGTTTGTCTGGGTAGAGCCCCAAGCAGAGCTGAATTCCTCGGAGTAAAAGGGATTCATCTGTCCGGGTTCGTTACTCCAACAATCCACATAGCTCACGTCCGCCGTCGGGAAGTTATCTTCAGCAATCAAAGCGGCAACTTCAGCCTGCACGTTCTTCACGTCGGCCATACGCATCAGCATTTTCAGTTTCAGTGCATTGGCAAACTGTATCCATCGGCCTGCCGTAGCAGACGGATAAAGGAAGTTGGCACAAACCGGACTTGAATTCGAGGCATTGGCAAGGGCAGCATCAAGTTCGGCCACCACCCCTTCATAAACCACTTGCCCGTCGTCGTACTTCGGAGTAGCATTGTCAGAGTTAAGTGCTTCCGTATAGGGTACTTCACCATAGCAGTCCACCAAAGCTTCGTAGACAAAGGCACGCAAGGTAGTGGCAGCCAGATAAGTCCCCCAATCCTCTTCTGCCAGCGACTTTTCAAGTACCGTCTTCAAGTTCAGCAACGCTTTTTGGGTGAACTGGGTGTAAGTACCGCTGCTGCGGGTAGCAGACATGTTGAACTGCGAATAGTCCACATAGTTGCTCGTACCGTTCAGTTGGGCATACTGCTGTGCATGATAGCCACCGGCAATGCGCAGGAAATCGCCATAGCTTGCCGCCACGTTCATCTCGATGGCCGGCATCAGCATGCCCGTTTCGATATTGTCTACCGAAGGCGAGTTCGGGTCTTCATTGATATCCAAGTAACTGTCGCAGGAAGCAAGAGTCATACTCAATGCCACAGTCGATATTAGTAATATTCTTTTCATATCTGATTTCTCCTATTTTTAGAATTTAACGCTGAGGCTGCATCCGAATGTACGGCAAGACGGGTTGGTGTAAAGCTCACCGAACTGCGTAGCCAAGTCACCGTTAGTAGCCTGGGAAACTGTAGTCGACTCCGGATCGACAAAGTTATTGTCCGAAGCCGTCCATGTGAATACATTATTGCAGAATACGGTCAGTGCCAGGCTGCTCAGTGAGATGGCACGTACCCATGCCTTGGGCACATCCCAAGTCAAGCTGATGTTACGCAACTTGACGAAAGAACGGTCAAGCAGGTAGGCTTCGCCGCCGGCGCCATATCCATAGTCATTGAAGTAGGTCTGGTAACTGCCGTTGTGCTGATAGATGGGAGTGGTGTTCTCCGAATAAGTACCGTCTCCGTTGTCCACAACAGAATTGGGAATGATGAACGGACGACGGCCGTTGTAGGTTGTAGCAATTCCATTGCCGGTAAACTGCATCAGGTTCTTGGTGCGTGAGAACATATAGCCGCCCTTACGGATATCAAGTGCGGCACTCAAGGTAAAGCCTTTGTAAGTAAAGGCTGTATTTACACCGCCGGTCCAGTCATTGTTCATGTTTTTTCCGGTATCTTCAACCGAAGTCCCCAATACCGGCTGCCCGTTGGCATCCACAATGGGTTGTCCGGATTCTGTATATTTAGGCAAGTAAGTATAGAACTGTCCCATTGGCTTGCCCTCTTCCGCATACATATAGACAGCATCATTTCCGGCCGAGAAGCTATAAATGGACACTTTGCCACCCTCAAGACTTTCCGGAAGTGCGATGACCTTGTTATTATTCTTGGCAAAGTTAAAGTCCAGATTCCAGCGGAAATCCTTTGTCTGGATGGGCACTGTATTCAGCACCAGTTCGACACCGCTGTTACGGACTTTACCGAAGTTGGTCACCATATAGCTGTAACCGGTTGAGGGGTCGACCGGCAATGTGAAAATCTGGTCATTCGTAGTACGGTTGTAGTAGGAAGCATCGATACCGAGGCGACCGTTGAAGAACTGCAAGTTCAAGCCCACCTCAAATTCTGAAGTCATTTCCGGTTTCAGCGTGGAACTGCCCTTCGTGTTGGAGGCCTGGAACGCATTGGAGCCATTCATCGGGAATTGCGCTATTCCACTTCCATAATAGCCGTTTGCCACGCCTTGAATGTAAGTGACTCCCGTCTGATAAGGGTCGGCATCATTACCCGTCTTACCATATGCCAGACGCAATTTACCAAAACTGAGCACTTTGTTTTCCGGAATGAGCCTTGTAAAAATCCAGCTCAGTGTAGCGCCCGGATAAAAGAAGCTGTTCTTGTCGATGGGCAATGTGGAAGACCAGTCGTTACGGGCAGTCAGGTTCAGGTAAACCATATCGTCCCATCCCAGCGTGACATCTCCAAAGAGTCCCACCAAACGGCGCTTGTTCTGGCTTTCTCCAAGAGTGGTTTTCGTGGCACCGTTGCTCAAATCCCAAAATCCGGTATGGAAAGTCAAATCATCCGTCTGTCCGGTTATTCTGGTAAATGAACGTTCATTCATGTTGACACCCGCATTGATGTTTACATCCAGTCTGTTGTCCAGAAACTTATCGGCATAGTTGGCAAGAAAGTCATGGTTCAACTCCAGATGACGTCCATAACGCGCATACACATACCCGCTTTGGTTCATGTTAGAAGGTGCGTAACCATAGTCATTGTCAATCAAGGCATCATCCAGTGCAATCTGCGGTGACCCTATTTTCACATCATAGTCGGTGTAGTCAAATCCCATACGGTAAGAGAATGTCAATTCTTTGATTGGCTTGATGTCTGCCTGGATTTTACCATAAATCTGCTTGGAAGCCGTATGATTGTAGTTATTCTCCAATGACCAATAAGGATTGGTGATGCCGTAAGGAGTAAAGTAAGCTTCCGGAGTATTGAAAGGCGAACTTGTATCTTTCATATCCACAATGGAGATATCACGAGGCATCTCAAACAAGCCGTCAATAACGGAAGTTCCCTGAAAGCTGCCGACGGCATCGGTAGCCGTGCGTGCAAAGTTAAGGGAAGAAGACACCTTCAGCCAGTCGGCAGCATCATAGCTGCCACGGAAAGCGATGGTATTACGTTCGAATGTATCATAGTCCTTCGGCATGATACCGTCATCATTGGAGTAAGAATAAGAAAGGTAGTAGTTCATCTTGCTGTCACCGGAAACACCACTCAGTGCGATATTGTGGTTTTGAGACCATCCCAAATCAAAGAAATCCTTCACATTATCTTTTTTGGCACTATATTCATGAATCAGTTGCTGATGATTCCAGACCGGGCCATATACCTGCAGAGAACCGTCAAGGGCAGGCCCCCAGGAGCCATTCTCGATGAATGTCTGGCCGCCGTTCCATCCTTGTCCGAACTCGTTCTGCATTTCGGGCAGCAAAGAGACCTGACGTGCCTGCAAGCTTCCATTATAGCTGATGGAGAAGTTCCGGCCATCTCCCTTCTTTCCGGTCTTTGTAGTAATGATGATGACACCGTTGGCTGCACGGCTACCATACAATGCGGTGGCAGCAGCACCCTTCAGCACAGTCATGGACTCAATGTCTTCCGAAGAGACATTGGCGATACCGCCCGTCGCCACATTCTTGCCGGAACCGGAGAACATATTGTTCTGCAAAGGCACCCCGTCCACTACATACAGCGGCTGGTTGTTGCCATTGATGGAACTGAAGCCACGGATAACGATATTGCTTACCGAACCCGGATCGGAAGAAGTGGAACTTACCTGGAGACCGGCCACCTTGCCGGAAAGTGCATTGGCAACGTTCGTTGTACGTGCGCTGATAATCTCGTCACTCTTCACCGTGGTGGCAGAATAGCCCAATGTCTTTTCCGAGCGGGAAATGCCCATCGCCGTCACCACGACCTCGTCCAACACTTCGGTGTCCGGCTTCAAGGTAATTTTCATTAATCCCTGTTTAATTGGAACTTCTTGCTGCTGCATTCCTACGAACGAAACGCGCAGAGTCTTTGCGGAACTTGGTTGAAGTCGTTCGCTTTCAATATGTAATACTTATAATGACAATCCTTCGGAAAAAAAGCTGCTTTCTGTTGCATTCACTCATTCACCGGAGTACCGGTATTGCCGTGTACAAGGGGGATGCAGGGTGAAAGCACGATTCCAGTGGAAGCGTTCAATACTTTCACCGCTCTTGCACGGCATCCCTCGACACTCCGTAGTATCCCGGTGCAGGCATGTAGATGGGTTGTGTGCGCCTTCCCACATTCTTCAGTTTGCCTTCGTCCTGCAGGCGACGGAGGTGACGGTTGGCAGTGGCACGCGTCAGCCCGCATAGTTCTTGAAAGTCATAACGAACCATGATGGAATGCTCCGCGAAATACTCTTTCAGACGGATGTCGATTTCCACTTCGGACAGTTGTGCCGAATGGCGTGTGTATTTGGCTTGCGTGGCACTGATACCTGCCAGTTCCGCTTTCAGCTTGATGTCCGGACGGAAGCTGATGGTTTTCAGCCTCAGCTTCGCGCTTTTGTTGGGCGTACTCCGCGTCACCCGTTGCGTGCTTTCCAGTGTGGGTGCAAAGTAGCCCAGGCCGTCAATGTGCACCACACGTCCGTCGCGCAGCTCTTCACTGCAAATCTTTGCCAAGGTGCTGATGGCACTTTGCGCATCACCCACCGTCAGCGAACTGCGGGCATGAATCATGCTGCACAGTTTGTCGGTGTCCACCTTCCCGTTCAGGAAGATGCGAGGATGCAAACCTTTCTCTCCCTCCTCTTCGGAAGCGTTGGGATTCTCGTACCAGTCGAATACTATAGCCATACTATTGTTTGTCGTTTAAAAGATTACTGTTCCCTGCCTTCTCCGGAGTTTCTTCTACCCGGATGACTCAAGTGATTCACTTGGCGCACTCAAGTGTTTCAGCCGAATAACTTAAGTGATTCGTCCGACTCACTCCGGTGAGTCATTCTTGAACTGCCTTCAAAGATACAATAAAAACAAATGCCCGGCACCCTAAAAAGCCTTTTTTTTCATGCACGCCTTTTTTTAGGAAAAACTTGGGGAAACACTTGCAAAACGCCTCCCGGCAATAGTAACTTCGTGGCATCGGTACCGACAAAACTAATTTTACACACTCATTAAAAAAAACTAATTGAAATGAAAAAGAAAACAATGACATTGGAGCAACATCACCTCTTCAGAGAAGTAAAACGGCTGATGACAAATTCGGAGCCGGACAAAAGAGAACTGAAAACAGAACGCCGGAAGAACGTCGGCCAACCTGCTCTGCTGGCACGGCAAGTGAGTGATTTCTTGAAATCGAACTACGATTTCCGCTACAACCTGCTGACGGAAGAAAACGAGTATCGCTCTGCCGGAGAAAGCAACACTCCGTTTCTACCCGTCGGTAAGCGGGAATTGAACACGTTCTGCATCGAAGCTCACGAGCAGGGCATTTCCTGCTGGGACAAAGACTTGAGCCGATATGTCAACTCCGCTTATATACCCGGCTATCACCCGTTCCTTCTTTATATGGAAGAGTTGCCCGCATGGGATGGGCACGACCGCCTGGAAGCCTTGGCAAATCGTGTTTCATCAGATCCGTTCTGGGTAAAAAGTTTCCATCTCTGGATGCTTGCCTTGACTGCCCAATGGGCAGGTATGCAGGACATACATGCCAACAGCGTTGCCCCTATCCTCATCAGCAGTGAACAAGGACGGCAGAAATCCACTTTCTGCAGGGCGCTGATGCCTCCGGCGCTCCGACGTTACTATTCCGACAACCTGAAGCTGTCCGCACAAAGTAATCCGGAGCGGTTATTGGCGGAAATGGGCTTGCTGAATATGGATGAATTTGATAAATATGGTGCACAGAAGATGCCGATGCTGAAGAATCTGATGCAAATGTCGAGCCTCAACATCTGCAAGGCTTATCAGAGGAATTTCCGCAACTTGCCCCGGATAGCTTCTTTCATCGGAACGTCCAACCGTTCGGACTTACTGAGCGACCCCAGTGGCAGCCGGCGGTTCATCTGTATAGAAGTGACGCACGTGATAGATTGCGACAACATGCAGCATGACCAGATATATGCCCAACTGAAAGCCGAACTGCATGAGGGTGCTCGATATTGGTTCACGGGAGAGGAAGAACGCGAACTGCAACACCGCAACAGTGCTTTTTATCAGACGTGTCCTGCCGGGGAAGTGTTTCACGCATGCTTTCGTCCGGCCAAACCCGGCGAGGAATGCGAATCGCTTTCCGCAGCCAACATCTATAAGGTTCTGAAGAGCTATAATTCCGCCGCGATGCGTGGAAGTAACCCGGCAACCTTCGGACAAGTTCTGTCGGCAACCGGAGCGATACGGAAGCATACCAAATATGGAAATGTTTATTTGGTAGTCCGGAAGTAGCAGATATTTTTCCTTTGACTTTCCGAGGTGAAGGCGATGAATGCTTCAGGAAACATCCCCAAGCATTCCTCCTTCACCCTGAATCCTGCTGCTACAAGGCGTTTGCGGCAGGTTGATGAATGCGGTGAACCTCATGCAATTTGTCATCGTGTTCAGTAGAATAATTATCCATCAAGGCTGTCCGGACTTACTAATTGATGTTAAAACTAAAATTATCGTTGACTATTACAAATATTTTGCAGTGTACGGACAAAAGAATAGAAATACCATGAAAAGGCATAAAATATCTATAATAAGCCAGTATCTATCCGGTAGTCGAACAAACCAATTTGTATTAAAGAATTTACAAAGTGTGACATTTTGATATTTTGTATATATGATAACTGATTTTTATCCATGCTATTGTTAAAAACGTAATCTTTGTGACATGTTTTATCTGTTTTTCTTTTGCTATTTAAAAAAGTTAAATACCTTTGCACCGTGTTAGGTTTAAAATTGATATTAATAGGTTAAATTTAAGAGAGAATTTATGAAAAGAAAATTAATGTTGTTGTTAGTCTGTCTCTTCGTGAGCATAGGCTTTGTGACAGCGCAGACATCTACCGTTTCGGGAGTTGTGACTTCCGAGGAAGATGGCGAACCTGTTGTAGGAGCATCAGTATTAGTTCAAGGTACCACTTTGGGAACCGTAACGGATATTGATGGCAAGTTCACAATTCCCGGTGTACCAAGTTCCGCAAAGACTCTGCAACAACTGTAGCAGACCTATTTGTCTCCCCCCGTTTTTAATATTTATGCCATCACCCATTCAAACAAATGCACAAAAAAAGAACTGAATGACAAACAGTTACATGCTTCATCATCCAGTATTCTCTTTATATCAGTAAAATCTTACCAAACCAATTTAGGCAGATAACGGCTCAAGCACGTACGCAAAGCAGACAAAGTGATAGGTTTCACCAATACTTCTGAGGCTCCGCATTCCAAAGCTTTTTCACGGTCGGCAGTAAAAGCGTAAGCGGTCTGCATGATGATGGGAAGATTCTTATCCTCCCTACGTATAATTACCGTAGCATCCAGGCCGTTCATAATAGGCATTTTCATATCCATCAGAATAGCTTCCGCTTTACCCCGGTTCTCTTCGAACAAATTTACAATCTCCTCACCATTCTTTGCCCATAGTATCTCGCATTTCTTGCCGATGATAGCCTTTATCAGTTTAAAGTTACTATCATCATCTTCCGCAACCAGAATAAGCGGACGGTAATCTCCTGACACTTTTTCTATTTCCATGACCTATGCGTTTTGTTTATATAGGGGCAAAGATATAAAAAATAATAGATTTGCACTATCTTTGCACCTCATTTAAAAAAATATATAATGATTTCTATAGACGGACTCGCCGTAGAATTCGGCGGAACTACTTTATTCAGTGACGTATCTTTCGTTATCAACGAAAAAGACCGTATCGCCCTGATGGGTAAAAATGGAGCGGGGAAAAGTACATTATTGAAAATCCTGGCAGGTGTAAGACAACCTACCCGTGGAAAAATCTCAGCCCCCAAGGACAGTGTCATAGCTTACCTTCCACAACACCTTATGACGGAAGACGGACGTACCGTATTCCAGGAAGCGGCGCAAGCCTTTGCCCACCTGCATGAAATGGAAGCTGAAATAGAGCGCCTCAACAAGGAACTGGAAACGCGTACCGACTACGAAAGCGACAGCTACATGGAACTTATCGATAATGTCTCCGCCTTAAGCGAAAAGTTCTATGCCATCGACTCCACCAATTACGAAGAGGATGTGGAAAAAGCACTGCTCGGACTGGGCTTTGTACGCGAAGACTTCAACCGCCAGACCAGTGACTTCAGCGGTGGATGGCGCATGCGCATCGAGCTTGCCAAGCTGTTGCTGCAAAAACCTGACGTGCTGTTGCTAGACGAGCCTACCAACCATCTGGACATAGAATCCATACAATGGCTGGAAGATTTCCTTATCAGCAATGGAAAGGCTGTCATCGTCATCAGCCACGACCGTAAATTCGTAGACAACATCACCACCCGTACCATTGAAGTGACCATGGGACGGATATACGATTACAAAGTAAACTACTCCAAATACCTGGAACTCCGCAAGGAACGCCGCGAACAGCAACAGAAAGCCTACGACGACCAGCAGAAGTTCATTGCCGAAACCAAGGAATTCATCGAACGGTTCAAAGGCACCTACTCCAAAACCCTGCAAGTGCAAAGCCGCGTAAAAATGCTGGAGAAGCTGGAACTGCTGGAAGTGGATGAAGAAGACACTTCAGCGTTACGCCTCAAATTCCCTCCTTCTCCCCGCTCAGGCAATTATCCCGTCATCATGGAGGGAGTAGGGAAAAGTTACGGTGACCATGTGGTCTTCAAGAATGCCAACCTCACCATAGAACGGGGAGACAAGGTTGCTTTCGTTGGTAAGAACGGTGAAGGAAAGTCAACGTTAGTGAAGTGCATCATGAAGGAAATAGAACATGAAGGCACCCTCACGATAGGACACAACGTGCAGATTGGATATTTCGCACAAAACCAGGCCTCATTGTTGGATGAGAACCTGACCGTATTCCAGACCATCGACGATGTGGCAAAAGGAGAAATCCGCAACAAGATACGCGACCTGCTGGGTGCCTTCATGTTCGGTGGCCCCGAAGAGTCCATGAAGAAGGTCAAGGTGCTTTCCGGTGGAGAGCGCACGCGCCTCGCCATGATAAAGCTTTTGCTCGAACCGGTGAATCTGCTGATACTGGACGAACCGACCAACCATCTGGACATGAAAACCAAAGATATCCTGAAGCAAGCGTTACTGGATTTTGACGGTACCCTTATCCTCGTCAGCCACGACCGTGACTTCCTGGACGGACTGGTAAGCAAGGTATATGAATTCGGCAACAAACAAGTGAAAGAGCACTTGAGCGGCATCTACGAATTCCTTGAAAAGAAGAAAATGGACTCCCTCCGCGAACTGGAACGATAAGCATCTGCTAAACCCGGCGTCCGAACAAATGGCCGATACATATTGTTTTCATTTTACTAAACACTTAACTAAGAGATATTAAAATGAAACAATATGATGCCATCATAATAGGATTCGGCAAGGGCGGCAAGTTATTGGCCGCCGAACTGGCCGAACGGAATTGGAAAGTAGCCATCGTGGAACGTTCCCCTCAGATGTACGGAGGAACATGTGTAAACGTAGGATGTATCCCTACCAAAGCTCTGATTCACGAATCGGAATATGCGGAAAAAAGATACTATGACGATTATAAGAACCAGTCCAAACTGTATGCACTTGCCGTGGCGCGGAAAGACAAGCTTGTATCCTTCCTGCGTGAGAAAAATTATGAAAATGTAAAAAACAAGCCTAATATAACCCTCTATGACGGAACTGCTTCTTTCTTGTCCGAAAATACAATCCGTATAGTCTCCGGCAAGGACGAAACGATTCTTGAGGGAAAAGAGATATTCATCAACACCGGGTCCACCCCTATCCTGCCTGCCATCGACGGACTCAAGGAGAGCAAGTACGTATATACCAGTGAGACCTTGCTGCAATCGAACAAACTGCCCGCACACCTGCTCGTCATCGGCGGCGGTGCTGTCGGATTGGAGTTTGCCACTATGTATGCAGGCTTTGGAAGCCATGTCACACTGCTGGAAGCGGGAAACCGCTTTCTGCCTAAAGTGGACCGCGACATTGCCGCCTCCATGCTGGAAGCATTGAACCGAAAACGTATCAATGTCCGGTTGAACGCCCGTGTCCAATCCGTGTACGACACAGCCGAAGGAATAACTCTGACCTATACGGACAGTGCAAACGGCACTCCCTACTACCTGAAAGGAGATGCCTTGCTGGTAGCCATCGGCCGCAAGCCTATGACTGCAGAGCTGAATCTGGAAAAAGCGGGTATACAAACAGACAAGCGGGGAGCCATCGTTGTCGACAACCAATTACGGACTACAGCCCCACACGTATGGGTCCTGGGGGACGTAAAAGGAGACGAACAGTTCGACTACTTGTCCATCGATGATTTCCGTATCATCCGTAATCAACTCTTTGAAAACAAAAAAAGGAGTACAAAAGACCGGTATCCAATCCCCTTTGCCATTTTCACCGACCCACCGCTGGCACATATAGGACTGACGGAAGAGGAAGCGATGAAGAACGGTTATTCCATACATGTGGCACGTATCCCTGCTGCCATGATTCCACGTGCCCGTACGCTACACAGCATAGACGGTATGCTCAAAGCTATTGTAGACATCCATACCGGACGGATTCTGGGTTGTACCCTACTTTGTGCCGATGCACCAGAAGTAATCAATACCGTAGCATCAATCATGAAAACGGGACAGCGTTACCATTTCCTGCGGGACTTCATTTTCACCCACCCCAGCATGAATGAGGGATTGAATATGTTATTCAAACCTTTTTAGCATTTTCTATTTGGTAATTAAGTCCTTAACCTCTATCTTTGCATCCGTCCAAAGATAGAGGAATGAAAAAGAAACAGTACATAACCTATATTCTTTTTTTCATCAGCTTGATAATGCTGGTGATACCCGTCATTCCCCACCATCATCATGCCGACGGAATGATATGCATGAAGAATGATATCACCGCCGATTGCTGCGGACACCGTCATAGCCCGGGCAACGAGCACTGCTGTTGCGACACGGGATGCATGACAACCCACTTTGTACAACAGACGCCCAGCTCTTCCAATGATGTGTGTGCACATCCGGATGCCTTGTGGGCAGTCACCCTACTCATTGAACCTTTTTCCAAGTTACTCATCCTACCCGAGTTTGACATAAGCAGGCAGGAGTATATCTATCTGGAATCTCTTCATAGCACATTTATCATATGTGCTACGGGACTTCGTGCCCCTCCGTCTCTTCTTGCTTAACTGTTACCGGAACATCACCGGGACAGATTTCTATCCGGCATAAGGAACAATGCAATTTGGTTGCACGCCCTATGCCCTAACTTTGTATTCAAAATCAAAAAGTAAGAACAAATATCATCATGAAAAAAGTTATTTTCATGGGAGTCTTGGGATTATTCCTTTTAGGCTCCTGTAACAGTAAGTCCGGAGACAGCCACGAAGGACATAATCACGAAACAGAAGAGCACAATCATGACGGACATGACCACGAGGGACATGACCACGAACATGAGGGACACAACCATGAGCACGAAGAGCAGGAAAACCATGCCGGAGGAAGCGATGAAATCATCCTGCCACCAGCAAAGGCGCAAGCTGCCGGCGTAGCAGTCAGCACTGTTGAACCGGGTAGTTTCCATCAAGTCATCAAGACCAGCGGCCAGGTGATGGCAGCCCAGGGAGACGAGAGCGTAGCCGTAGCTACAGTAGCAGGCGTGGTTTCCTTCAAGGGAAAAGTTATCGAAGGAATGAGTGTCAGCAAAGGTACTCCTTTGGTGGTATTGTCATCCAAAAACATGGCCGACGGAGACCCGGTGCAGAAAGCCCGGATAGCCTACGAGGTTTCCAAAAAAGAATACGAGCGTATGAAAGCGCTTGTAGGCAACAAAATCGTATCTGAAAAGGAATTCGCGCAAGCCGAACAGATTTACGAAAATGCCCGTATCAGTTACGAGGCAGTCGCAAAGAACCATTCGGCAAGCGGCCAGGCTGTTGTTTCTCCCATCAGCGGTTATGTGAAGAATCTGTTGGTGAAAGAAGGGGACTACGTCAGCGTCGGCCAGCCGTTGGTAAGCGTCACCCAGAACCGCAAGCTTTTCCTGCGTGCGGATGTATCCGAAAAGTACTATCCTTACCTAAACAGCATCGGTTCTGCCAACTTCTGTACTCCTTATAATAATAAGGTATATACATTGAAAGAACTGGGCGGGCGCATGCTTTCTTATGGAAAGGCTTCGGGTGAGAACGGATATTATGTACCCGTAACTTTTGAATTCGACAATAAGGGAGACGTTATTCCCGGCTCGTTTGTAGAAGTATTCCTATTATCCTCACCAATGGAGAACGTGTTGTCTCTTCCTCACAGTGCGCTGACCGAGGAACAAGGCAGCTTCTTTGTCTACCTGCAACTGGATGAAGAGGGCTACAAAAAACAGCTTGTCACCCTGGGTGCCGACAATGGCGAAAGTGTACAAATCCTTTCCGGCATAAAAGCAGGCGATCGCGTCGTAACCCAAGGAGCCTATCAAGTGAAGCTGGCATCGGCAACGAATGCTATTCCGGCACATAGCCATGAACACTAATCTCATGTACAATTTGACAATTTACAAAGTACCATTTCGCTATGCAGTATAAGGGTTACGTGACGAATGGGGAGTGTAAAGTCAGATAAACAAGAAATATTAGATAAAACAGCAAGTGCGGCTGACATTGCGCAGCCCAATTGTACATTGTACATTGTAAATAGTAAATAGAAAGATGTTAAACAAAATAATTGGTTTTTCTCTTCAGAACCGCATCCTGGTGCTGGTAGCATCGGTGCTGTTGCTGATTGGCGGTACTTATACCGCCATGCATACGGAAGTGGATGTGTTCCCTGACCTCAATGCGCCGACCGTGGTCATCATGACCGAAGCAAACGGTATGGCAGCAGAGGAAGTGGAACAACTGGTCACTTTTCCCGTAGAAACGGCTGTAAACGGTGCAACGGGTGTGCGCCGTGTACGCTCTTCCTCAACGAACGGTTTTTCTGTAGTCTGGGTAGAATTCGACTGGGATACAGATATCTATCTTGCCCGGCAGATTGTCAGTGAGAAACTGGCAGTCGTCAACGAATCCTTACCGGCCAACGTAGGCAAACCGACACTAGGCCCACAATCGTCCATTTTGGGCGAGATGCTGATTGTAGGTCTGACAGCAGATTCGACCTCTATGCTGGATTTGCGTACCATTGCCGACTGGACCATACGTCCCCGCCTGCTCTCTACGGGCGGTGTGGCACAAGTAGCCGTACTGGGCGGCGACATCAAGGAATATCAAGTGCAGCTGGACCCGGAACGGATGCGCCATTACGGCGTGACATTGAGCGAAGTGATGAACATCACCCGCGAAATGAACCTGAATGCCAATGGTGGAGTACTCTATGAATATGGCAATGAATATATCGTACGCGGCGTACTTTCTACCGACAAGGTAGACCAGATAGCCAAGGCCGTGGTGCGGAGCAACGGAGTCTCCGGCGCCCCTATCCTGCTGGAAGATATTGCCGACGTTCAAATCGGAGCCAAACTTCCTAAACTGGGTACCGCCTCGGAACGCGGTAAGCATGCCGTACTGCTGACAGTCACCAAGCAGCCCGCCACAAGCACGCTGGAGCTTACAGACAAACTGGAAGCTTCCCTGCAAGACCTGCAGAAAAATCTACCGGCGGACGTAAAGGTTTCCACAGACATCTTCCGTCAAAGCCGTTTCATCGAAAGTTCCATCGGAAACGTTCAGAAGTCGTTGCTGGAGGGAGGTATTTTCGTTGTCATCGTGCTTTTCCTGTTCCTTGCCAACGTACGTACCACAGTCATCTCGCTGGTGACACTGCCGTTGTCACTGATTGCCTCCATCCTTGCCCTGCACTATATGGGCTTTACGATAAATACCATGAGCCTGGGAGGTATGGCTATCGCCATCGGTTCGCTGGTGGATGATGCCATCGTGGACGTGGAGAATGTCTACAAGCGTTTGCACGAAAACCGACTGAAACCTGCCGGCGAGCAACTTCCTATTCTGGAAGTGGTGTTCAATGCTTCGAAAGAAGTGCGTATGCCTATCCTCAATTCAACGCTGATCATCATTGTCAGCTTCGTACCACTGTTCTTCCTTAGTGGTATGGAAGGTAGGATGTTGGTACCACTAGGCATTGCATTCATCGTGGCATTGGCGGCTTCAACCGTTGTGGCACTGACCGTAACGCCGGTACTTTGCTCCTATCTATTGGGAAAAGAGAAAACGAAAAAACAAAATAACGAAAACAGCGATTCTGCCGTAGCACGCAAGATGAAGCAATGGTATGGTTCAGCACTGACTTTTGTATTGGGGCATAAGAAAGGGGTACTTGGAGGTATTATCGGACTATTTGTAGTGGCGCTCGGCTGTTTCTTCACCCTGGGCCGCTCGTTCCTGCCGCCTTTCAATGAAGGTTCGTTCACCATCAATATCTCCTCGCTTCCGGGTATCTCCCTGGAAGAAAGCGACAAGATGGGGCACCGTGCCGAGGAGCTGCTGCTCTCCATCCCCGAAATACAGACCGTGGCCCGTAAAACGGGACGTGCAGAGCTGGACGAACACGCTCTGGGAGTAAACGTCTCTGAGATCGAGGCACCGTTTGAGTTGAAAGACCGCTCACGCAGCGAGCTCGTGGCAGAAGTCCGCGAAAAACTGGGTACCATTGTAGGGGCAAACGTGGAAATAGGCCAGCCTATCAGCCACCGTATAGACGCCATGCTATCCGGTACAAAGGCGAACATCGCCATCAAACTGTTCGGCGACGATCTGAACCGCATGTTCACTCTGGGCAATGAAATCAAGAGTGCCATCCAGGGTATTCCCGGTATTGCTGACCTGAACGTGGAACAGCAAATTGAGCGTCCGCAACTTGTCATTTCGCCCAAACGGGAAATGCTTGCCAAATACGGCATTTCACTGCCCGAATTTTCGGAGTTTGTCAATGTCTGTCTGGCCGGTGAAGCCGTTTCCCAAGTTTACGAAAAGGGAAAGAGCTTCGACCTGACCGTACGCGTGAAAGACGACCTGCGCGACGAAATGGAAAAAATACGCAATTTGATGATTGATACGGGCGACGGACAGAAAATTCCACTGAACTATGTAGCGGAAATCCGCTCGGCCATGGGTCCGAACACCATCAGCCGCGAGAATGTAAAGCGTAAAATCGTCATCTCCGCCAACGTGGCCGACCGCGACCTGCGAAGTGTAGTCAACGATATACAAGCCCAGGTAGACGCACAAATCAAACTGCCGGAAGGATACCACATCGAATACGGCGGACAATTCGAAAGCGAGCAGGCAGCAAGCCGCACGCTGGCACTTACTTCGTTCATGTCCATCGTGGTGATATTCCTGCTCCTCTACCATGAATTCCGTAATGTGAAAGAGAGTGCCATCATCCTTATCAATCTGCCGCTGGCATTGATAGGCGGTGTATTCGCCCTGCTCATCACAACGGGAGAAGTGAGTATCCCCGCCATCATCGGTTTCATCTCACTGTTCGGTATCGCCACCCGAAACGGAATGCTGCTCATCAGCCATTACAACCACTTGCAGCAGGAAGAAGGCTATGGCGTCTACGACAGCGTTATCCGCGGTTCGCTCGACCGTCTGAATCCAATCCTGATGACCGCCCTATCCAGTGCACTGGCACTTATCCCGCTGGCTCTCAGTGGCGACCTGCCGGGCAACGAGATACAAAGCCCGATGGCAAAGGTTATCTTGGGCGGCCTTTTAACATCCACGTTCCTGAACGGTTTCATCATTCCGATTGTTTACCTGATGATGCACCGTAACCAACAACCTAAAACGTCAGACAATGAATAAAAGATTTTTCATATTCAGCGCCGCCATCCTCGCTTTTGCGGAGATGAGTGCACAAACGTCCGGCATTGATGCCGTGCTCCAGCAGATAGAGGCCAACAACAAGGAGTTGCAGGCTAACTCCCACCTCATTTCCTCACAAAAACTGGAGAACAAGACAAACAACAACCTCCCCGACCCTACACTGTCATACGCCCACCTTTGGGACTCCAAGAACAGTGACGAGACAGTCGGCGAAATGGTCATCTCGCAAAGCTTCGACTTCCCCACGCTTTACGCCACCCGAGGGAAGATGAACCGACTCAAGACAAATGCACTGGATGCACAAGCCACCGCCTTCCGCCAGCAGATATTGCTGCAAGCGAAGGAAGTATGCCTGGACATCATCATGCTGCAACGCCAGCAAGCCCTGCTCGACGAACGGTTAAAGAATGCGGAGGAGCTGTCGGCCATGTACACCCGACGTTTGGAAACGGGAGATGCCAATGCTCTGGAAACCAACAAGATTAATCTGGAGTTGCTGAATGTACGCACGGAAGCCCGCATGAACCAGACGGCACTTAACAACAAACTGAAAGAGCTGCTTGTCCTCAACGGAAACCAGCCGCTCACACCGGGACGTCCCAGACCCGGTACCACACCCAACGCCCAAACACTCGGATTGACAGAATACCCGGCAGTGCCGTTGCCGGCCGACTTCCACCCGCTGGCCGACGAACTGCTGGCTTCAGACCCCACCCTGCAATCCTTGCAGGGTGAAAGTTCTGCCGCCCGGAAACAGATTTCGGCAAGCAAGCAAGGCTGGCTGCCCAAACTGGAACTGGGTTACCGTAGAAATACCGAATCGGGGCATCCGCTGAACGGTGTAGTAGTAGGCTTCTCTTTCCCGCTTTTCGAGAACCGCAATAAGGTCAAGATAGCCAAGACACAAGCGCTCAACATTGACTACCAAAAGGAGAACGCCGCACTGCAAGCCAGCTCTGCCTTGTGGCAACTCTATGAAGAGGCCAAGAACCTGCACGCTTCCATGGAGGAATACGAGCGCACCTTCCATCAACAGCAAGACCTTTCTTTACTGAAACAAGCACTTATGGGAGGACAAATCAGTATGATTGAATACTTCGTTGAAATATCGGTTGTCTATCAAAGCAAGACAAACCTCCTGCAACTGGAAAACCAGTATCAGAAGGCAATGGCACAGATATACAAGAGCCGGTTATAATAGAAAGAGCTGTCTGCGGTTGGCAGACAGCTCTTTCTATTTCAATATATTGTAGTTATAGTTTTGTGACTTTACCCATAAACAGAATAACTCCCGTACTCTTCTCCTTTATCAGGAAGATGAAAGGACGGTCCACATAGAACGGAATTACCGTACTTGGTCCGGGAGCGGCCACGTCCATTCCTCCGACAGTTACAGCCGCAGCTTCCGTCCCTTCTTCATTCACTTTCACATAAGTGAACTGTTGCAGCAAACTGATAAACAAATCCTCATCCGCCATTCCGGAAAAATCGGCCGATGGAGTAAAAGCCTCCTGCATTCCCATTGCCATCATATCGTCAATGAGTTCTTTATCATATTCCATTTCAAACCGGGGTAACTTAAGGTTCAAGGCAGAGCTTGATAAACTACTGTTCCATTCCCCCCAGCGCTCGTCATTCAGCTGCGGCAGGCACTCATCCAACGATTTTCCCTCTGCCGGCAAGAGCACCACCATACTGAAAGCCTCATTGCCGTAAGGCAACTCTGCCATTGAGAAATACTCATTCTCGGCATAGTTGAATCTCTCGTCACGAAGATTCATCATGTGTACAGTCGATTTGCTTCCGTCAGCATTCGTAAAAGCCTCTTCTGCCGTATCCGATTTTTTGAATTGATTCTTCCAAATCCCCTTGAAATAAAGCGCATTCAACAGATAAAGACGCGCCGTCTCCGGAATCTCATTCAAGACTTTGGGGATGCAATTATTCGTTTTCCCGGCACACCAGCCGTTTATAATGTCCGGAGCCTTGGGAGAGGCAAAATCCAGCTCCTGCACTTGCGCGTCATACATCTTTTTGTTTACGCTTACAAAGTCGTCATGAACACCGAACCCTTTCTTTATCCAGATGGAATTGGCAATTCCCAACTGTGTGGTATTGTCCAAATCGAGCAACGCCTCCACCAGCTTCTTATTATAGTTGTTCATTTCTTCCAACGAATAGCCCGAAAAGCCCAGGACATCTGTCATCTCAGATAGTGTGTTTCCCAACGCTCCATTGGCAATCATAGACAGACAGAGCGAAGCGCTCAAAGGAGAGATGAACAGATTGGGCTTTTCCACCTCAGTTTTACAAACCTGATTAAAGAAACGGAAAGCGAAATCCGTTCCTAAATCCATCATCTCCTGCTCGGCACGGGTCAAGGCAATGTCTTTGCGAGGCTTGGGTTGTGGTGAAGAGTTGTCGTCACTCTGGCAGGCTGCAAGGATACAAAGTAGGCTTAAGGCAGTAATCGTTTTTTTAAGCATAAGCAAATAGTATTAGTTTTAAAACAGTTATCTATATAGAAAATGCTTGAACAAACAAAATACTGCATTGAAGAAACAATAAAAAATAGTACATTCCTACTCTATTATTATACTGCAAAGTTCTGCATATTTTTTGCAGTCGCACTGCATATGTGTTGCAGCACCACTGCATATGTGTTGCAGTCGCGCTGCATATATATTTGCAGTGTCACTGCAACAGCTCTGCAGTGCTACTGCAAAATATATACAGCAGCTTTGCAGTAACGTGATTGATTTCACCCGGTTATTGTTGCCAATTCCAGCACCCCTTCCGGCAAATATCCGCTGCGTATGCGCCATTCCTGGGGATAAAGATTATTAGCACGGTTACCTATATTCTTGACAAATCCTAGAGGTATCTGTTTGTAGGTGAGCAAGACAATGCCGCGCGGAGCAGTCTCCGAAAGGACAACAGCCTCCTTGCGCAGATAGCTGATGGCCTGCTCGCGGCCTATCTCTTCATGGGCAAAGGCATCCGGATTCAGTGCTATACTCATGGCGAGCCCATGAGCAGGCATCCAGTCTTTTCCTTTCAACTCGGCAACATCTACCCCAGCCTGCACGATACGGAGTGACGAACGCAAAGCCGACAGTTCGGAGAGATACGCTTTAGGGAAAGCGCTGACGTTGTTGCCATTGACGATAAATTCGTAATTATCCGGAACCGCAAACCACTCATGCAGTGCCGAAAGCTGTTCTTTGGAAACACCCGGAGTTTTCGCTCCTTTTCCTTGAGGTTTTCTTCCTTTTTCCCAGGATTTCACCTGCCCGGCCCAGGTATTCCCATCGCTCACGCCCGGTTTGCGGAGAACTGCCAAAAAGAATCCTTCCCCCTTCGTCCGATGGGGCAGGAAACGATAGGCGGGAAAGTCCTCTCCCGACAATAGATTACCCGTAATATTCCAGTCAGTAGAAATTTCCAACGGCAATACCTCCGCCCCGAATTCATCCCGTATCCAACGGATGTTCTCTTCGTTTTCCTTTGTATTATAGGTACAAGTACTGTAGATGAGAATGCCTCCGGACTTCAAGCAAGGCCAGATATCCGTAACGATGCGACGCTGGCGCTGCCAGCAGATTTCCACATTCTCCCCACTCCACTCACTTACCGCAACGGGGTCTTTACGGAACATCCCCTCGCCAGAGCAGGGGACATCCGTCAATATGACGTCGAAGAAGTCCGTCAAGGAAGAAAAATCTGCCGGGTCATTATTAGTGACCACCACACCGGAATGCCCCCACTTCGTAAGATTCTCCGCCAATACCTGCGAGCGGTTGCGGATTACCTCATTGGCCACCAGCAGACTGCCTGCGGGCAACACGCTACGGGCATGCGTGGATTTCCCGCCGGGAGCCGCACAGAGGTCAAGCATCACCACCGGTCCTTCGCCCACATACCGCCTCAAAGCCTGCTCCACAAACATAGACGAAGCCTCCTGCACATAGTAGCAGCCTGCATGAAACAGCGGGTCAAAAGTGAATGTCAGCCGCTTGTCCAGATAGTATCCGGCAGTAGACCAAGGGACATGCCTAAAAGAGGAACGAAAAAGACTGAATGAAGATTCCGGTAATTTATCTTCATTCAGTCGGATACTGACCGGCTGCTCCCCTTCCAGGGCGGCAGCCAGCTTTTCATATTCTTCCACACCCAAGAGGGCGCGTGTATAATCGGTGAAAGATGAGGGTAGCTTCATGCTTTGAACTGTTTTATGGCAGCAAAGATAGTGCAAAATACGTTTCACCAATCTACGGGGCTAAACAAAAAGCACGGTTCAATACTCTTTTTAAAAACTGAGTTTCACCCCTGCAAAATAGGAACGCGGTGCACCCGGTCCGTAGATATAACCGGAATCGCGGCTCGCTCCTTTATCAAAATCTTTCTGATAAGAATTGAATATATTCTGTACACCGGCATTGAGCTGCAAACAGAACCCTTGAAAATCAAAGTCGTAAGCTATCTTTGTTCCAAGCTCAAAGAAGTCCGGACTCTTTACCAATACATCCGCCTCACCGTTCACCTCCGAAAGCAAATGGGGAACGTACATCCGCCCGGTATAATTGCCGTTCAAAGCTATTGAGAAGGCTTTAACCGGCATATAGGTAGCTGTAAAGTAGCCGTAGACGTCGGGAGTACGCAGTATCTTGTCGCTGTAACGTTCTTTCTCCGACAAGTGCTCCTCATCCACACTCCATTCTTCGGGAGAGTCATAGATACTTCGTTGAAGCGTCAGCCCTGCCTGCAACTGAACCTTATCCTTATAGGCAACCTTTCCTTCCAATGTGCCGCCATACACTTTAGCTCCCGAACCATTGATACGGGTCTGTATCAGATAAGCGCTACCATCCGGGTCTTTCACCGGAGGCGTCAGGACAAACGGGTCGGAAAGTTTCGTGTAGAAGCCTTCCACCAGTAGGTTTGCCTGGAAATCTCCGAAATAGTGGTACCAATCTACCGAAGCATTGAAGCTGCGCGAACGCTCTTCCTTCAATCCTTTGGCGCGGACAATGGAAACCAACTCTCCACCCACATTACTGATATGCAGATCTTCATCAAACGCTTGTGGAGCACGGAATCCCTCAGCATAACTGAAACGGATATTCACATCCTGAGTAGGATTGTAACGGATATTGGCACGGGGACTGAAAACAGCCTTGTCCATGATGCTGTTTTTATCTACGCGCCCGCCAATCAGGAAACTCCACTGTTCGTTCTTCCACTCATTCTGGGCATAGACGCTTGCTATATTCACCACTTGGTTCAACGGGGCGGGGGTATATTTCTCAATCAGTTGTTGCAAGCGGTCACCCGTTGCCGTAGGATCTTCGGCCAAAGCAGCATCACGATACTTCTGTACGTCCGTTGCCTTGTCATGCAGATTGTCGTGATTGAACTCAATGCCTCCGGTCAAATCGGCAGGCATAAACAGACACTTGTCAAAATGATAAATATACTGGGCACCCAGCACACCGGTAAAGTCCGTAGTCATTCCATAAGCGCTGTAATAACTATTGCGCACGATGTGCTGAGCCGAAGCATAGGTACTGAACGTATGTTTCTGGTTTTTGGAGAAAGCCGTGAACTTGAGCCCACCCGTGTTGATGGAATGTTTCAGCTGTTCCACCAGTCCGGGCGCCCCGGTACCGTTCAATCCGGCATCCTCGGCTATATGAGGGGGAAGGCTGAAGCCACTTCCACCACGGCGGAATTCCTCCATATGATGGTATTCAAGGCTCAGCTTGGAATAGGCACTTGTCCGGTAGTAAGCATTCAGACCGACAGTCTGGTTCTTCAGCTTCGGTAATTCGGAAAAACCGTCTCCGTTGGAGTCCCATGCCGAACGATGCCTGCTCTGGCCGTACACATAAGCCCCCATCTTACTGTCCGAAGAAACCAAGGAAAGATTCAGGGTCGTGTTGTTGTCGAACGAGCCGGAACCGTCGAAATTGGAAATGGTATGCGAGAAAGAACCGGAATTGCGAATCGGTTCCTTCGTAATGATATTCACCGTCCCGGCAATGGCCGAAGAACCGAACAAGGCTGAACCACCTCCACGCACCACTTCCACACGCTCTATCATGTTGGCGGGAATCTGTTCCAACCCATACACACCGGCCAGAGAGGAAAAGATGGGACGTGAGTCTATCAATATTTGGGTATATTTCCCATCCAGCCCGTTGATGCGCACTTGTGAATAACCGCAATTCTGGCAATCGGTCTCCACCCGCACACCTGGCTGAAAGGCCAGTCCTTGCGACAAAGTATGCGAGTTTGTCTGCTCAAACAGTTTAGGAGTGACCACTTTGACCAAAGTGGGTGCCAAGCGCCGGGCAGTCTCATTGCGGTTGGCTGTGACTACCACCCCGTCCAGTGCCACCATGTCTTCTTCCAACTCAAAGTTCTCTTCCAAGGTCTTACCACGTTTCAGAACGACTTTGCGCTCCTGCGACTTATAACCTACGGCACTGACGGACAACGTGAACTCACCTTCAGGCAGATTCTTTAGGAAATAGTGACCGGTGGCATCGGTCATGGTCCCGATGGTGGTGCCTTTCAGCGAAACTGTCATATAAGGCAAATGTTCCCTTGTACTTTTTTCTATTACATGACCGACAATATTGGCATCGGTACTCTTCAAATCTTCGGCATAAACGGTTGATGAGAGTAACAGACATACTGCTCCCACCACAAAAAATATATATTTTTTCATGTACTTCTAAAATAATATGTTAATCAATGAGGTTGACGCAATCCCACAACGGAATTGCCTTAATCTATCGGATTTGAAAAAAAGAAGGGGGAGCACGCAGGCAAATACCGCCACGAAGCTTTACACACTTGATGCATTCCGTGGTAAGAATGCTCAGTACACACAACAAAACAAGGAAAACCGTCGCGGCAACCGGAAGCAACGGAAGGGAAGAAGAGACGAAAGAGGCTAGATAGAAAATGGTTTCCAACTGCACCTCTGTATGCTCATGCTGGCCCTTGAATGGATGGGAATGCACAATGATAACACCATTCACCACATGCGAGTGGGTAAACAGCGTAATTCCTCCCAGATAGGCAATGAACAGCAGAGGGAGGAAACACTTCATTATATTCCTCAACTTCATCAAGACTTCCCAATAAAAACAGATGCGCAAAGATAACAGTATTTACAATAAGAAACAACCCGGTTTGTATATTTACCTCTATTTACAGTCGCAAATACCTACTTCTTGTTATTCCGGAAAAAAGACAATAAGACATTTTCACGGAAAAATATCGCCTTATTTCCGGTTTTCTAAAAAAAATATCTTCTCTTTGCAACTTTATAAAGGTGACGACACGTCTAACCAACAAAGAAACAAATTAAAAGACCATAGATTATGAAACGTATCATTTTTGGATTAATGCTCGCCATGATGTTCTGCACACTGGTGCAAGGCGCAAACAGAACCGTAACAGAGAACGACGGTCAGGGGAACAAGAAAAGAGTCATCGAATTGAGAGACACTGTCATCAATGGAGAAACCGTAACAGACACACTCAGCATCATGACTTATGAAAACGGTACCGGCAGTAGCGATGCTCCGGAAAAATGGAGAACCCACCACAGCAGTATGGACTGGAACGGGTTCGACCTCGGGAGCAAGACCTCGGAGACCGTGATTGCCGTAACAGCCATCGTCTTTGTATTCGGACTGCCGCTACTCATCATATTCGTAGTATTCTTCTTCCGCTATAAAAACCGGAAAGCCAAGTACCGCCTGGCGGAACAGGCCCTGGCCAGCGGACAGCAACTGCCTGAAAACTTCTTCAAAGAAGCCGCAGCAACGGATATCCGCAGCAAAGGCATCAACAACATATTCGTCGGCATCGGCCTGTTCATCTTCCTTTGGGCCATTACCGGAGAATTCGGTCTCGGATGTATCGGCTTGCTCGTCATGTTCACCGGCTTCGGACAATTGGTGATTTTCTACAGCCAACAGAAGAAGAACGAAGAAAAATGAGTCAGATGGGTGACATATCGTTAGTCGCACAGGTCGTGGTGTTTCACAACACCAGGGCCTTCGACCAGTTGGTAAAGAAGTACCAGTCGCCCGTGCGGCGGTTCTTCCTGCACCAGACCTGCGGCGACAGCGAGTTGAGTGACGACCTGGCACAAGATACGTTTATCAAGGCCTATACAAACATCGCTTCGTTCAAGAATCTGTCCAGCTTCTCAACCTGGCTCTACCGTATTGCCTATAACGTTTTTTATGATTATATTCGCAGCCGGAAAGAAACGGACGATTTGGATACGTACCGAGTGGACGCTCAATGCAGCACACTGCAGCAGGACGTGGGACAGCACATGGACATTTACCGTGCCCTGGCCACACTGAAGGAAATGGAACGCACCTGCATCACGCTCTTCTACATGGAAGACCAAAGCATCGAAAAGATTGCAGGTATCACCGGATGTCCGGCGGGAACGGTAAAAAGCCACCTCTCGCGGGCGAAAGACAAAATGGCTTCCTACTTAAAACAAAATGGTTATGATGGAAAATGATGATAAACTCCTGACTTCATTCTTTGCCGAACACCGGCAGGAAATAGCCGATAACGGGTTCAGCCGCCGCGTACTGCGACATCTGCCCGACCGTAGCCGCCACTTGGCGCAGATATGGACAGCATTCTGCTTTACTCTGGCCCTCGTACTGTTCGTCTCCCTCGACGGAGTGCAGCTGATACTGGACACCTTGCGCGAAACCTTCGATACTGCCATCCGGAGCGGAGCTTCGGAGCTTGACCCCAAGTCGTTAATCATTGCCGGAGTGGTATTGCTCTATTTCGGTTACCGCAAGATTTCATCTATGGCATAGTTGTTTTTCAATGATAAATCGTATCTTTGTCCCCTCATAAAACTAACTAAGAGGAGAAAGTTTTGAGAAAGATTCTATTCATCATATTATTCGTTTTTTCTATTGGGAATGCCGGGGCGCAAGCAACAAGCGATTCCATTGTCATGAATTACTTGAAGGAAATGGGCGCCCCCGTCACTTATAACAATGAAGTGAAATTGCTGATGACCGGCCATGACAAGTTCGTCGATCTCTTCGAGAATATCCGCCATGCCCGGCATCATATCCATTTGGAATACTTCAACTTCCGCAACGACTCCATAGCCAATGCCTTGTTCAGCCTTCTGGCAGAGAAAGTCAAGGAGGGAGTTGAAGTCCGCGCCATGTTCGATGCCTTCGGCAACTGGTCCAACAACCAACCATTGAAAGAACGCCATCTGAAATCCATCCGCGCCCAAGGCATCGAAATCGTTAAGTTCGATCCTATCACTTTTCCCTGGGTGAATCATGCCATACACCGCGACCATCGGAAAATAGTAGTGATTGACGGAAAGATAGGTTATACCGGCGGCATGAACATTGCCGACTACTACATCAACGGATTGCCTAAAATCGGTAAATGGCACGATATGCACATACATCTTGAAGGAGATGCCGTGCGCTATCTGCAGGGCATCTTCCTGACCATGTGGAACCGGGAAACGGGACAACACGTAGGTGGACCTGCCTACTTCCCGGATACTCAGCAACTGCCCGACAGTATTGCCGAAGAAATAGCCATCGTGGACCGCACGCCACGCGAAACACCACGCTCCATCAGCCATGCCTATGCAGCTTCCATACAAGCCGCACAGAAGAGCATCCGAATCGTGAATCCTTATTTCGTTCCGACCAAATCAATCCGCAAGGCAATCAAGAACGCACTGAAAAAAGGTACTGAAGTGGAAATCATGATACCTGCCGTGTCGGACATAGCCTTTACTCCGGATGCCTCATTCTACATAGCACACAAGCTGATGAAGAAAGGAGCCAAGATATATCTCTTCAACGGCGGCTTCCACCATTCCAAGATAATGATGGTAGACAGCACTTTCTGCACGGTGGGTACTGCCAATCTCAACAGCCGCAGCCTGCGCTATGACTACGAGACAAACGCTTTCATCTTCGACCCCAAGATCACCAATGAGCTGAATGCCATGTTCGAACGGGACGTGCAAAACAGTACACTGCTCACTCCCGAAGTCTGGAAAAAGCGTTCCGGATGGAAGAAATTCGTAGGCTGGGTGGGGAACTTGATGACCCCCTTCCTCTAATTTTTAATTATTAATTATTAATTATTAATTAATTCCCCTACCTTTGCGTTCGGATAAAAACAGAGCTACATCATGAAACAATATTTAGACCTGCTGAACCGCGTACTGACCGAAGGCGTAGAGAAAAGCGACCGTACGGGTACCGGCACCATCAGCGTATTCGGCCACCAGATGCGTTTCAACATGGATGAAGGCTTCCCCTGCCTTACTACCAAGAAGTTGCATCTGAAATCAATCATATACGAACTGCTATGGTTCCTCCAAGGAGACACCAATGTGAAATATCTTCAGGACAACGGTGTACGCATCTGGAACGAATGGGCGGACGAAAACGGTGACCTGGGACATATCTACGGGTATCAATGGCGCTCCTGGCCGAACTATAAAGGTGGATTCATCGACCAAATCAGCGAAGCTGTAGAAACCATCAAGCACAATCCCGACTCACGCCGGATTATAGTCAGCGCATGGAATGTAGGCGATTTGGACAACATGAACCTCCCTCCCTGCCACGCTTTCTTCCAGTTCTATGTCGCCAACGGACGGCTGAGCCTGCAACTGTACCAGCGTAGTGCGGACATTTTTTTAGGAGTGCCCTTCAACATTGCTTCCTATGCCCTGCTCCTGCAGATGATGGCGCAAGTTACCGGACTGAAAGCCGGAGATTTCATCCATACCTTAGGAGACGCCCACATCTATCTGAACCATCTGGAGCAGGTAAAGCTCCAACTATCTCGTGAACCGCGGGATTTGCCGCAGATGAGAATCAATCCGGATGTGAAAAACATCTTCGATTTCAAGTTCGAGGATTTTGAGTTGGTCAACTATAACCCGCATCCGCATATTGCAGGAAAAGTGTCGGTATAAATCCTACAATAAAAAGATAGAAAGAGAAAAGAATTTTACACACATATGATTAGTATTATCGCCGCAGTAGATAGAAAGAGAGGTATCGGTTATCAGAACCGGTTGTTATTCTGGCTTCCCAATGATTTGAAGCGTTTCAAAGCCCTCACCACGGGAAATACCATCATCATGGGCCGAAAGACCTTTGAATCTCTCCCCAAAGGCGCGCTTCCCAACCGCCGCAACGTTGTTCTGTCCACTCAAAAAGATTTGATCTGTCCCGGTACAGAAGTTTTTCCCTCATTGGAAGAAGCACTAAGCAGTTGCCAGCCCGACGAACACGTCTACATCATCGGCGGTGCAAGCGTTTATCGCCAGGCACTCCCCTTTGCAGATACCCTCTGCCTGACCGAAGTGGATGCAGAAGCCCCTCAGGTGGATGCCTACTTTCCCGAAGTCGCTCCGACTGTATGGCAAGAAAAAAGCAGGGAGTCCCATCCCGCAGATGAGAAGCATCCCTGCCCTTATGCATTCGTCGATTATATCCGTCGGTAGAATCAATCTTCCTCTTCTTCTACCGTTATAGGCATCTGCCGCTTGATGGCTTCATGGAAAGATATCAAGGTTTCCGTACGCGCCAGTCCCAGCGGTTGCAACTTATCATGTATGATGCTCAGCAAATGATGGTTGTTGCGGGCATAAAGCTTTATGAACATATCATACTTGCCCGTTGTAAAATGGCATTCCACAATCTCGGGAATAGCTTCCAATGCTCTCGTTACAGCATCGAAGGAAGCAGGATCCTTTAGGTAGATACCGATATAGGCGCATGTTTCATATCCTATCTTCTCCGGATCAATCACATATTCAGAACCTTTCAATATACCTAAGTTTGTCAGCTTTTGAATGCGCTGATGAATGGCTGCTCCCGATACATTACAAGCTCTAGCCACTTCAAGGAAAGGAATGCGTGCATTATCGGCTATAAGTTTTAAAATCTGTTCGTCTAAAGTATCCAACTGATGATGTCCCATTTCAAATTCTAATGATTAATAAATTACTATATCTCCCGCATATCTATACGGCAACATGCAAAGTTAGCTATTTTTTCGCCAATAAAAATACGGTTTATAACTTTTCTTACAAAAAAAAGAATAATACCGCATATCAGGCATTTCAAAGTGCATATGCAAAATTCCATCTCGCACGACCGGAAAATTGCAGATGAGCTTTAAAGATATTATCCTTTTGTCTGATAGCCTAACTTTATTTCAATATGTTGTGTAAGGGGTTGTAATACAAGGATACCTTCTAAAATATCCCATTGATAACCAAATGTGATAACCAATTTTAATAACGTTTGGTGATAACAAGAAATGAGTGAACAGTTATTTCTGGATTTCAGTCTGAATTTCAATTTACGGCAGACGAGGAGGAATGTGCCGACCATTATTTACGCTCTGTTTACCTTTCAGGGGAGACGGTGCAAGGTCAATATCGGCGCGAAGGTTTATCCGGCACAATGGAACAAGCGGAGACAGATAGCCACCGTCAGCAACGGGCAGACAAGGTTGGATAACCGCAATAATGAGATAGTCAATAAAAGAATAAGGGCTGTACTTGCCGCATTTGAAGAGAAGAAGAGTTATCTTTGCGAGAACTTGGAGAGAATGGACTTCCTTCTTGAAGAACTGAGGCAGGCCATCAATCCTAATCTTAAAACCCGTCATGCAGCTATGAAAGAGAACAACGAATTATCCGCAACGCTTATATTAAGCCGGATGGCAGAGAGCAACATCGCTTCGGAGAGCAGTAAAAAAATTTATTTGGGATATGTGTCGGCATTCAAGGAATATCTGGAAGCCAAAGGCATAAGCGACAGATTATCCGCCATAAATAGGGACGTGCTGGAAGACTACCAGCAATATTTGCAGGAAAGGAGGCCTGCGGCAGTCAAGACCCTTCTGAACAAGGTCAAGGGCATTGTAACGCTGATTAACCATGCCAACAAGGACAAGACTGTAAGGTCGAACATAAACACCAACGGCATAACATACCTGGAAGACAACCGGAGCAGGGAGCAGAGGAAGAGCAAGCAGGTTACGTTGACGGAAAGCCAGCTGTTAGCCATATACAACTACACGGACTTGAACGCCAAGGAAAGGGAAACCAGGGACTTGTTCATCTGCCAGTGCCTGCTGGGGCAACGCATATCGGATTTGCCCAAAATTCTTAAGGGTGACTACCGGATAACGAAGCTGGGGGACGGCAACGAGGTGATTTCATTCATGGCCCAGAAGACTTCGCAGGAAGCCACATTGTATCTCTTTCCGGTAGTAAAGGAAATTTTAGGTCGGTATAGGCAGACTGGCTTTGAGCACATAGACCTGCTTGCGGAGGACGAGAAGGTAATCGCCAGGAATGAAGTCAAACTGAACAAGACCATAAAAGAGGTGTGCAGGAAAGCCGGGCTGGACAACGATATAGACTATGTCGAACAGATAGGCAGTAAGATAATCACACGGAGAAAGAAGCAGTTCGAGCTAATTCATACCCACACGGCGCGGCATACCTTCATCACTCTAATGTGCCGTTATGGTGTACCTAAAGAGGATGTCATAGTGGCAACCGCGCATACGGACATTAAAATGATAGACGAGGTTTATCTGCACGAGACCGTAAATGACAAGGGGACGAGGTATGTCAATTCCATGAAGAGAATCAAGGGTAGTGCATTCTTCAAGGTCGAAGGGGCAGACAATACGGCAGATACAGCTGTAGACAAGGAAAGGACGGCCAGGCAACCGGTTTCAACTGCGGGCAACATAACCTTTGAAATCTTGCTGGACACCCAGTTTCTTGCATCCCGAATCAATGAAGCCAGTGACATGGCTGAACGGATGGGGTATGTAAAGGACGGTAAACTGTATGACTACAATGGCGAGATAAACGGCATTGTAAAAGAATTGGAGGCTTTCATGCAGTCTCCTGCCCCCGGCTTTGAGGTAGCTTGTAAATATGTGGAGCGGTTGTCTGTCGGTAATCTATCCAATTTGAGAGATGAGCTGAAATTGCTAATAGTCAGATGTATGAGGATAGAAGCGAATACAGAAACCGTCATGCAGATTATTGACAAGGCTTTCAGAATGGGCATTCTGGATAATGACAGCCTTAATGACATGAAAGAGATTGTATCTGCAATATTGAAGGTTAAAGAGAAGGAAAGCGGAAAGTAATTCTGGAATGAAATGCTATCCTCCGGACAGATGTGGCTGTAAGGAGAGTTCAGACATGATAGAAAGCCATTAACTGACGTTAACTGATTATCCGGCTGTAAGGTCCGTACATGATAAAACTCATTAACTGACGTTAACTGATTGTTCGGATACAAGGAGAGATGATAGAATATCATTAACTGACGTTAACTGATTGTCCGGACTTGTGCTCCAATCCGGACTAAATCAAGTGATTACAAATAAAAGACCGTAAATTCTTGGAATTTATCAGTAGAATGGTTTACCTTTGCAGCAGTTAAATGATTAACTCATGTTGTTGATGAGTTAAGTATTGAGCAACATGTTCTTTGACATCATGTACAATCCAATACCAGCACCTCGGTGCTATAAGCTACCACCGGATGGTACGCTGTAACAATTAAAGAATATATTCATAATTGTTAATATTATTAATTAGGCAATTTTCGGATTGCCGGGTATATATGAAGGTATAAGTATGCCTGCTCTTATATACCGTTTATATATTAACTAATTAATTATGAAAGTAGTAAAATTAGGGAGTGAAGAAGCTCCCAAGTGGTACTTTGTTACCAAAGTAATAATAAATGGCAAGGAACAAGAAATCATTCCTGCCTTCACTGATTATTCTATCAAACGTAAAGACTTTGAGAAGGATAAAGTGTGCGAATTTATAGATAAGAGCAAGTTCTTGCCGACTGTGGTTTGCTTCACAGAAGCAAAACCATTCTACGCAGAGAATGTTCCTCTATATGATTATGATGGCAGGAAGATTGAAGCCCTTCCCGATAATGCTCCGGCTGTAATGGTCTATCTGGATAAAGCCGACAATGTTAACTTGCTTGGTTTGATAGATGAGCCATTGCCTGCCGAATTGGTAAAATGTGATAGCGTTTCTGACGCTTACCGCAGAGTGGCAACAACCGCATATCTCTCCCAATGCCCCTCAAAAGATGAATGGATAGGATATGCTGGAATTGTAACGGGAGATGAATTATTTCAGAATATCCGCAAGTTCGGCATAAGGTACTCTATGCCCGGTACTGCCGTACAAGGATATTTTGGTATGAGCACTACTGTTTCTTTATTACAAAGCAAAGCTCTTGCAGCAAGTTCTTCCCCTTACAATGGGAAACACAGAAGCTATGAGGAGGCAGAGCGGTTAATGAAAGCAACGGTACAAGCCTTTGGCGTGAAAGCTGCAAAACAGACCAGATACATTAAAGCCATTAATTATTGTATCTCGCAATATGACTTTGAGACGGTCTGTAAAGTGCTTGACAACATCGGCGCAACAGAGAAGTTGCAGGTTGAAACAGTCAAGTGCGAAGATAAAATCAGTTGTATTCAGCAATTAATCATAGAACATGTTCTTAAGATGCATGAAGCTCAACAACAAGCTCAACAGCAATAAGAATAACCGGGATTGTACATGATACATAAAATAAGAGGCTGTCTCAAATTGATTTTGAGTTCAGCCTCTTTTGTTTTATAGTGTTCTCCGGTCTCAAAGAATCAGTGCTTTCGGTAAATCTGAACATCACATTCTCCCCGAACAGCTACGGTTATGGGAAAAATTTTTGCTTTATCGACCCCTCAACTCAAGATGTTAAAGAATCGGACATACCCTTTGGCATGCTCCCTTGAAGTCCGTATCTTTGTACCAGCCCATGAATTTGGAGCGAGATTACCTATTCCACCAGATTGTTCCAACCAACTACAAACCCCAGTCAAATGCAGGAATTAACTTATGAGGACATACGGAAACTGGCAATAAAAGAGGGTGTCAAGGACACCAAACTCCATATAGGACTTTGGGCTTCTGACCGATACGTCAAGACAAGGAAAGGGATTAAGGGTAAAAGATGTACCGTCTATTATCCTTTCAATAAAGCCGTTCCACTAAAAGATTTATTTTAGAAACAGATACAGTCCAATTATTATATCCCAGACCCGTTGCGGGAAACTGGAGGTATAAAGTTGTGGGAAACTGGAGGGATGACTTGCGGTAAACTGGAGACCTATTCACTACCTATAACAATACCTTATATCATTACCTACCATAGTATCGCAACGCTCCGCATTGCTTTACAAATGACGGAATGGCGATAGCAGGTAATAGGGATGCTGACAAGTCGTGTTATCCCATGCAGGCAAGCAGATACAACCATTACCAATTAATAAATCCAAATAACGGTATGATAATACATGTACCAACAAAGACAGCTTTCAATAACAGACGTGAAGCCAAGGAGTTCTTTGGAGCGGCATACTTCTGTAAGATGCTGAAAGAAGGTAAAGATATTCTATTCATTAATGACGCACACATTGCTTTCAATGGAACAATATACAGTACTAACAAAGGGAATAACGGAGATAGACGGTAATAATAAATTTACGGCTACACTGGTATATGCCTATATAAAGTCAAGAGAAAACTATGAATCAAATGTTACCGGCAGGCTCACTTATCCTAATATTGCCAAGAATATAAAGGTGGCAGAAGGAACAGTCGAGAATATTGTACCTGCATTAATCTCCAGGAGGGCGCTATTCACTAAAGTAGACGGGAGGACTATGCCGGATGAGAAAGGAGAGATACATACGCATAATACATACTACTTTGCCTCAAGCTATCCCAATTACTTCTACATCAATAATGCCTTCTTTAGTGAAGACATAAGCAGTGGCATTGCAAGCATCAAGGAAGCCAACAAGGTCAAAGGTCTGTTACTCCAATTAAAAGCCGTATGTATAAATGAGACCAATAAATATATCAGCAGACAACCTTATAAGGGTGGAGTAAATATCAGTGAACTGTCAAGACTGCTTAATACTGACAGAGATACTCTGACCAGGTTACTGAAACTTGCTGTAGAACTTAAACAAGTGAAGTATATACCCAAAGGCATACTGATCACCAATAGGCATATCATACCGGATTATATAGTGGCACATAATAATAGGCAAGGCAAGCCTCTATTGACAGCGGTATATCATACAATCTATAACTGGTGTCTTGATAATGGGATTATTCCTCCGGATAGGAATGACACAATACATAAAGCGGGCAATAAAGTGAAAAGGAGCAATGAGATACTATCCAGAATAGCCGCCAAATTTAATGTGACCGATAAGGATATTGTAAGGTTGGCAGATGCCAGTCATGTAAGTGCCAATGTGTATCTACAGAATGCAATAGAGACCGAACAGCCTTTCATTCATTGTTACCTCCCTTATGTACTAAGCCGGAGACTTGTTACCAAACCGGAATACATTACGTTGGAATATATAGCAAGTACATTGAATATACCGCCAATTGACAGTGAGGATGAAGATAACCCCATAATCATGTTATAAGTATTGTCACAATACGACCTTTTAATAGGATATATTTCCATTATATACCCCAACTCAAATTAGGTAGTCTCCAAACAATACCCCCTCCCTTCCAGATACGGGAAGTGTTTCCATATAAGGTACAGAGCCATATAGGGTGGAATTACTGGCAGTAGAGAAAAATGGCTGGCATGTATATCCGTATCTGGTGTATGTTTCAAGCGCTTCTTTACTGTTACCCTTAACTCCCCTCACCGTATCTTTAGGGGAAATGAACACCAGATGCGAAATCACCTTCCAGCCCCGAACGCTTGAAATTCTGTAACAGCCATTACGGGCAGATACAGATTTATTACAGAAATGCACATGCGTACAAGGCTGGGAGGCTTTCCGCTTCCGGTTCTCATTCCTTTTCAATTCATTCATTACTAATCATAAATTATCGCTTATGGAAGATTTAAAGGCAATTCTGACGGTTGGTGCAATACTCGTTGTACCGTTCATTGCAGCACCAAAGGTAATGTTTGCCATAGTGCTGTACATTATCGTTTATATGGCATTCAGATGGAGAAATTTCTAATTATCAACTTAATAATTTACAGATTATGGAAGCATTACAGATTATGCCAGTCATGGCACAGAGAAGGAACAGCAATTTAGGAGAATTTGCAGAGGATGCAACGGTTGTAACGGACGATACAAAGGGGAAACGACCTCTGTTCATAGAGGCTAATACAGTCGAAGCGACTTTACAGCATTTGAGGGATGACTGCATAATTCCAGTATTCGCCAAAGACAACGAGGCTACATTGTCGCACGTCTCGTTCATTGAGACGGTGCAGGATGCCGCACATACTTTCTTTAACGGTGAACGGATAGGGCAGCCGGATATAAGGGTGTCACACGTTATCAAGGGTCGTATTCCAGAAGCAATACATAAGCCTGCCAATCAGTTATTGGAGAGTGACAAGACCATTTATTACGAGCGTTGCGCTTTCGTGATTGAAATACCTACCATCTACGAGACGGTGAACGGTAATAGGCTGACCCTTACTGTAGGTGGAGTGAGAGCCTATAACCATACCAATCTGTACAGTAAAAAGGGTGCAGAGCGTTTTAAGGTGTTCATAGGGTTTACATGCCAGGTATGCACCAACTTGTGCGTATCTACGGACGGTTATATCAGCTGTCTGGAGGTCACTAATACAAGTGAGCTGTATCGTGCCGTATTGGAAATGTTCAACAAGTACGACCCTGCCAAGCACATACATCTGATGCAGACACTTGGCGGCTCATATCTGACTGAACACCAGTTCTGCCAGTTACTTGGGAGAATGAGGCTTTATCCACTGTTACCGCAAGGACAGCAGAAGGCTATCCCCAGAATGCTGCTTACTGATACGCAGATAAACAGTGTGGCTAAAGCGTATATCAATGATGATAACTTTGGCAGTCTTGGTAGTGACCTATCCATGTGGAAGTTCTACAACCTGCTTACTGGCAGCAACAAGAGCAGCTATATAGACAGCTTTCTGGATAGAGCCTACAACGCTACAGAACTTGCAACGGGCATTGCATCCGCTCTGCATGGTGATGAGAGATACAGTTGGTTTCTTTCTTAGCTGTATCTGGAATTATATCCTATTACTGGTTTCTCAAAACTGGAGATTATGCTACGGAATTTATTCTATGTGTTACTGGCGACTTTGGTATTCTTCATTGCAATGGCATTATTCCCACTTATAGCGGTGGGATATATCCTGCTGCTGGGCTACGCCATTACTAAGGGGTAATATGATGAAATGGGCATCCTATAATCGGGGTGTCCATTTTTTACTCCACAGCTCCCTTATACAAGGAGTTGAAATCTCCGAAATACTGGACAGCCGCAGAAACTCATAAGACGGGAATCATTCAATTGTGCAATCCGGTCCTTGTCTCATTATATTCACTTCTGTTATTAGTGAATGTTTCTTTGGTTATCAGTAAGTTGGATATTCCAACTTGAAAATGATATTCACTTTTATTCATTTCATTATAAGACTGAACGTTATGTCACTTAAATATTCAAGTACAACCGCAGATTATCTGCAATGGAGCGAGGCAATGAACTTGATAAGGAAGTTAGCCAAAGACGGGAATTATAAAATCTCGCTTCTTGTTGCTCTGGGCTGTTTCACTGGCTTAAGAATATCTGACATTCTGGCTTTACGCTGGAAGCAGATATTGGATGCGGAGGAATTTACCGTTATCGAAATCAAGACGGGAAAGCAAAGGACTGTGAGAATTAACATGCAGCTACAGAAGCATATCTGTGACTGCTACAAGCATATCAGTCCTATAGGCATAGACGCGCCTATCTTGGTAAGCCGGAAAGGTACGGTCTATTCCATACAGAGGATAAATGTAATCCTCAAAGAGGTTAAAAGGAAATATAGGCTGCATATAGGCAACTTCTCATGCCACAGCCTTAGAAAGACTTTCGGCAGGCAGGTCTATAACATGAACAGCGAAAGTTCGGAGCTGGCACTGGTCAAGCTTATGGAACTGTTCAATCACAGTTCTGTAGCCATTACCAAGAGATACTTGGGATTAAGGCAGGAAGAACTACTTAATACCTATGACTGCCTTAGCTTTTGATTACTGGCGGTTGCGCTCACCAATTATTAAGAATGGAGTGGAACAGCCTTTTAAGCCAATAATTCAAGTTGGGAGTAAATTTATAAATTTCTACTTATATAGACCTTTTACAAATTTGCTCCTAACCTTGATTTATGGCGTAGGAATGCCTTTCTGCATTTAATAAACAATAAGTTCTTGCCAATCAAACGTAAATTCGTAACTTTGCAGCAATTCTAACAGCCTAATGCGTTGGGAAGTTGGAAGGACATATTAGTTAACGAAGAGCGTTTAAGATATTATCCTAAGTTGAAATCTGGACAATTTCAAAGAATGAGGATAATAGGCAAGAACGCTCACGTCAGTGTTATATATTCACCTCTGTAGGGTGAACTATATACATATCTGGCGTGGGCTATTGTTTATTACTCATTCTTGGGCAGTCCAGAGCCTCAACTTGGTAATATTCAATGTTCCCACGCTTCTTTTTTGTATAACGGTCAGTTAGGGGACACTGACAATAATACATGAATTAACCGTAAAGATACAGACTACTACTTATTAATTGACAACTCATTTATGAAGTGTGCAGCTATCGCTGTGTTCCTCACACTGATACAACTATTTATTATTAACTGCCACCTATTAGGGACGTAGAGGCATAAACAGATTTATAGCAATGAAGACATTAAGATTGATTGGAATGGCTATCGTAGCAGTAATTATGAGTGTTAACTTCGCAGCATGTAGTGATGATGATGATGAAGATAATAATGGTAATAATGGTAATAATCCGTTGGTAGGTACTTGGATAGATAGCTATGGAGAAGGTGATTATTTTATATGGAAATTTAATGCAGACGGTACAGGAATAGAACAAGAATATTATCATGGAGGCCTTGAATCTCCAGTTTCATTTACTTATACTTATGATGCTAAGACTACCGTTCTAACCGTTACATATAAAGAGGACGGAGATTTGGTTCCAACGGATATTGATACTTATTATGTTACATTTAGCGGTAATACCATGACAACAAGACAGTTCTTCGATGATGAAATAGGAGATGAGTCTTATGTAACAACTTGGACTAAACAGTAATTAAATATTATTACATTGAAGTATAAAGGCAGCATGGAATTAACTCCCTTGCTGCCTTGACTGTTTCCGCTTCTTAACTAACTTAGGCTTTCGCTTACTTGCCGCATCTTTGAAAAACTGTTCCAGCCTCTCCCTGGTAATAGGCAGGTATGTGACCTCTGTAACCATAGTTTCCCTAATCTCTTGTGGTAAATAATGAATTGTGTTGTGCCTCTTGGGTATTGCTTGCATTTGTGTGGAAATAAAAGGTTGATAATTGATTTATCTGGCACAAAGGTACTGATAAGAATCTGTCCAATCTAATGCAAGAGATACATTCTGGGCTATCGGAATATATATGCGTATTGGACGGAAAGGACAAGGCTGTGGATGGCAATAAAATGGAATTTTACTTCTGTGAGCGGAATAATGGACAAGGGTGCCTGGGCACAAATTACCTTAAGCCTAAAAGGGGGTTGGGAGCATTCCAAGAATTTCTCATTCGATTTCGTTCATTGTATGGAGAGAATGCCTATCTTTGTGACGGTTGGAATGAGTATTTTAGCACAGTATATGACAACTATTCTTCTAATATATTGATAATCAGACGGGGTAATAAAGATATTATCTTTGTAGTAGCAATAATAATGAACCGTTATGAAAAAGTATTCCTTATTCCTATTATGCCTGATGGCAGCAATATCCTTGCATGCCCAAAGTTTTGCCGATTATTTTGCAGATAAAACCCTGCGTGTCGACTATATCTTTACCGGAAATGCAGCCAAACAAGAGATATGCCTGGACGGATTGTCTTGTCTCCCCTCTTGGGCAGGAAGGAAGCATCATTTATCTGAGTTGCCCCTGCAAGGAAACGGACAAATCATTATGCGAGATGCAGCCAATGGCAGCGTAATCTACAAAACATCCTTTTCTTCGCTCTTCCAGGAGTGGCTGGAAACGGATGAAGCCAAAGCGGTGACCAAAGGATTCGAAAACACCTTTCTCCTTCCCTATCCCCTCCGTCCTGCAGAAATAGAAATAACACTTCTCGACCCGCGTAGAAATGTACGGGCAAGCATGAAACATACGGTCAGTCCCGACGACATCCTGATACATCAGAAAGGTACTGCCCACATCACACCACATAAATATCTGCTGCAAAGCGGCAATACGGCCAAATGCATCGACGTAGCCATCCTTGCAGAAGGATATACTCCCGAAGAGATGCCGGTATTCTACGAAGACGCAGCCATTGCCTGCGAAAGTCTGTTTGCCCACGAACCCTTCCGGTCCATGAAAAAGCACTTCAACATTGTAGCAGTGGCCAGCCCCTCCGAAGACAGCGGAGTAAGCGTACCACGCCTCGGAGAATGGAAACGGACAGCATTCAGCTCTCATTTCAGCACATTCTATTCAGACCGGTATCTGACAACCTCCCGTGTCAAATCCATACACGATGCGCTGGCGGGAATACCGTATGAACACATCATCATCCTTGCCAATACGGAAGAATACGGAGGCGGTGGAATCTATAATTCCTATACCCTTACTACCGCCCACCATCCCATGTTCCGCCCCGTTGTGGTACATGAGTTCGGGCATAGCTTTGGCGGACTGGCCGATGAATACTTCTACGACAATGACGTGATGACAGATACCTATCCACTAGATGTGGAACCCTGGGAACAGAACATCAGCACAAGAATCGATTTCACTTCCAAATGGAAAGATATGCTTGCTCAAGGAACTCCCGTTCCTACTCCCTCTTCTGAAAGTGGAACATATCCCGTAGGCGTATATGAAGGAGCTGGCTATTCTGCCAAAGGCATCTACCGTCCGGCAGACAATTGCCGCATGCGCACCAATGAATACCCTACTTTCTGCCCGGTCTGCCAACGGGCCATCTGCCGCGTCATTGAATTTTATACTGAATAAAAACAAACTAAACTAAAAGAACTTATGATCAGACTTCAACGTATTACAACAGCTGACACAGACTTGTACAGCTACATGGAGAAATTAATGACTCAATCATTCCCTTCAGAGGAGTACCGGGAACTGGAGGAATTGCGCAAGTATACAGATACCAAAACGCACTTCTATAACAATATCATCTTCCATAACAACACCCCGGTAGGTCTCATCACTTACTGGGATTTCGGACATTTTTACTATATAGAGCATTTTGCCATTGACCCCGCACAGCGTAACGGCGGATATGGAAAGAGCGTACTAAACCATTTATGCCAACTCTTAAAACATCCCATCGTCTTGGAAGTGGAAATACCCGAAGAAGAAATGGCTAAACGCCGCATTAACTTCTATCAACGGCAAGGATTCTCCTTATGGGAAAAGCCCTACCAACAACCACCCTATAAAACAGGCGACAACTACCTGCCTATGCTCATCATGGCCTATGGAGATATAGAATGTGGAAAGGATTTTGACTCTGTAAAGGAACACATCTACCGCGAAGTATATAATGTGAAATCTTAAAAACCCAATATACTTAAAACAATAAAGGTCGTTTCAACAAATGAAACGACCTTTATTATATCATTAAACTAACTTTTACTGACGCGGTTGCGCAGAATAGTTAATCTTCAAAGCATAAGCCTTACGAAGCGCTTCTTTGATATCTGTTACGATACCCATTTTCGTATCTTGGTCAACTTTCAAAGACACTGTCATCTGCGGCTGATCTTCTTCCTTCATACTGGCACGTTCACCAATAATGTAATCTTGAATTTCAGCAACTTCAGCATAGCTGTCGTTCAACTGGATACGGCTCTCATTACCTAACTTCTTACGAAATTCGGCAGTAGGTTTTCCTACATAGATAAACGTAACCAAAGACTTCTTTTCAAGTTTCTCCAATTCTGTAGCTTGCGGAACCTTAAACTCAACCTTCAATGTTACCTCACGCATCGTTGTTACAATCATGAAGAAGAACAACAAGGTGAAGATAAGGTCAGGCAGAGAAGAAGTGTTCAACGCCGGCATTCCACGTTTACCAGTCTTATTAAATTTTCCCATTACTTCTTTTCTCCGTACTTTTTAGGTTCTGCCTCAGAAATCTTCTGAGAATAAATTTCACGAATTGCATCTTGTTGTTCTTGATCCAACTCCATATAATTCTTCTGCCACTTTTCCTGAGCCAATTCATCACGCAACTCGTTATAAGCTGCTACCAACTCATTCTGTACAGACATATATGCTTTGTATGAAGAACCACGGTCACAACGCAAAGAAATCACATGGCCTTCCGTCACTTGTACTGTACCGAAGAAAGGAACATTCTTAGAAATCTTTTCCGGTTTTGTATCTTCGTTATACGGATTGGCAATAAATTCTTTTGCTTTTGCACGCAATTGGTCAACAGTAATATAATCATTCCCGCACATTAACTGGTCCTGCATGTTCAAGAAGACTTGCAATACGTTGCGTTCCTTCTTCTTTGCATCGTCCAACTTCCGGTCCTTTTCCGGTGGAGGCGGCAAACGTCTTGCCAAACCACGGTCGGTATCCATAGATGTTGTAATCAAGAAGAAAATCAGCAACAAGAAAGCGATGTCCGCAGTAGAACTTGAGTTAATTTCAGGAACTTCTCTTTTCTTTTTAGCCATTGTAATTATATCTTTAAATTGAGTTACCTCAATTGATTATGATAATTTTTTCTTAATGCTACTAAAAATGATTGCCAAGACTGTACCAGCAAACAAGATATAGATAGAATAAAGGAACATGTCAGTAAGCTTCAACCAGAAAGGTACGTTCTCAGTTCCGCTATAACCCGGAATAACAAGTGGTTCTTCACTACCCATAGTCCAAGAAATAACAACAACTGCAACCAATATAACCAAACCAATCAAAGATTTCAACGCTGCTCCCGGATTGTCTTTCAGTGCAGCTCCAAATTGGAACAAAACACCAACCACGGTAGCAATAATAGCTACAAAGAACAGAATGTACATCAAATAAATCAATGCGTCTGTATGAGCCGGTTGCCACATTTCTGCGTCAACGCTTGCCAACACTGCATCGCCCTGAGCATCTCCACCGAAGAAGAACATGCCCAACACTACCAAGATGATAGCGAACATGACATACAGTGCATAGTATGATACTTTATATGATAACTTAGCCATCTTAATTATTTTTTGTATTTCAAGTCATATTTGATAACCATATCCAACAGAGAGATAGAAGAATCTTCCATTTCGCTGGTCAAAGCTTCAATCTTAGCCAGGATGTAGTTATAGAATACCTGCAGAATCAAGGCAACGATCAAACCGAAGATAGTTGTAATCAAGGCAACCTTCATACCACCTGCTACAACCGTCGGAGAGATATCACCTACCTGCTGGATCTTATCAAATGCCTGCACCATACCGATTACAGTACCCAAGAATCCCAAAGACGGAGCCATAGCGATGAACAGTGTAATCCAAGAGCAACCTTTTTCCAGGTAACCAGCTTGTACACCACCGTAAGAAACTACTGACTTTTCTACTACGTCGATACCTTGGTCAATTCTCATCAGACCTTGATAGTAGATAGAAGCGATAGGACCTCTAGTGTTACGTGCGATGTCTTTAGCAGCTTCAACGTCACCTTTTTCCAAAGCAGCTTCAATAGCAGCCAAGAACTTCTTTGTGTTGATTTCAGCCAAGCTCAAATAAATGATACGTTCAATACAGAATGCAAGACCGATAACCAATGCGATAGCTACCAAACTCATGAAAGATGCAGTACCTTCAATAAACTTAGTTTTGAGTTCTTTGTGGATACCACCTTCTGCAGCTTCCATTGCGGCAGGAGCAGCAGCGTCAGCAGCAGGTGCTACAGCTGCTTGTTCAGTTTGTTCAGCTGCAGGAGCATCTTGAGCCTGAGCAAGTTGAGTTGAGCCAAATGTTAAGACTCCCATCACAGCAACAATTGCAAATAACTTTTTCATTGTGTGTCTAATTTTTAAGATTAATTAATTAATTTATTTATTATAATTTGTTGTTTTATCTCCATTTTATCACACTGCGGAGAGACGGGGATTCGAACCCCGGATACCCTTTAGGGGTATACACGCTTTCCAGGCGTGCCTCTTCAACCACTCGAGCATCTCTCCAATAGACGCCTTTTCTGAAATCGGGTGCAAATTACAAAAAAAATGCGAACCACCAGCGTTTTCAGCTACAAATGTATTCTTTTTTTTGTTGTTCTGCCTCATTCTCCCCGTTTTATATTAAATAAAATCTCAAAATTAATAAACTTTAAAATCTTAAAGAGCTTATTTGAGCATTCCGAACACTTTTAAAGCGTTATCAGAAGTAACCTGGGCCACCTTTTCAGGAGAGTTCCCATAGATTCCGGCCACCTTTACCAAAGTATCCTTAACATATGCGCTTTCGTTCCTCTTGCCTCGATTGGGAACCGGAGTCAGATAAGGGGAATCGGTTTCCAGCACGATGCGTTCCAAAGGAATATTCTTCAAGACTTCGGGCAAAGTTGATTTCTTGAAAGTCACCACACCATTTATTCCTATCATGAAATCCGCAAATTCCATAATCCTGCAGGCCTCTTCCGAGGTTCCCGTAAAACTATGGAAAATTCCTTTCAAAGGAGTCTGCTGATAGGGTTTCAACACATTATATATATGGTCAAACGCTTCCCTACAATGCAGCACTACCGGCAAACCGTATTCCAAAGCCCACTCAATCTGCTTGTCCAACACCCTTTGCTGCTCTCTAAGAAAAGTCTTATCCCAATACAAGTCCATACCAATCTCGCCAACCGCAACAAATTCATTCGGTGAAGCCAGCTCCCGGGCCACTATTTCCAACTCCTTTTCATAATCCGCACCCACAGAGGTAGGGTGCAATCCAATCATCGGATAGCAATACCCTTTATATTCACGGCACACCCGAAGCATAGGTCCTATGGTGGTACTATCGATATTGGGCATAAAAATATGCGTGACTCCTGCCTCACGGGCACGAGCCATCACTTGAGGCAAATCCTCTGCAAACTCTTCTAAAAAAAGATGGGAATGTGAATCAATCAATCTCATTCTTCAACTTACTCTTTGCGTTTCTCACCGGTACGGTAATAATAGATTATTCCATAATCACGGCATAAATCCAAACGTTTCTCATTGGGAGTGACCTCCTCGAATTTCTTTTCAACCTGGTTCCATATATCCAAAATCAAACCATCCGCCTCTGCACGCATCGAAGCCAAGGTGTCCAAACTGCGGGCTGTCAAAGATTGAAGATTCTTTTGCTTCTCATAACTATCCATGAAAATATCATAATGCACCCTCACTTTTGCAATCGTAGGGTTATAAATGGGAATTCCTCCCTGGGATATACGTTTGTTTTCCCCATCCACGATTTTACGCCCCCACTCTGCCAAGGCAGGCTCTGTCGATAAATCAGGCACATTATTGTTGCTTGTGTCCAAACCGTAATATTCCTTATGAGCAATACGCACTTCAGAACGGATGACAGCTAAATTCAACACCTGGATAAAATGAGAAATATACAGACGGGCAGTCTTTACATTAGCCTGATGCTTACGTCCCGCCCGAGCCTGCCGCTCAAAACAGTCGGCATAATAAGCTTGCGCAGCTTCAAACTTTGTAAGAAAATTCCGCGCATCAGTCAACGCCTTCAAAGATACGGCCAAATCATACACATTACATATATCACCCTTGACGACCACTGCTTTCAGCGCCCGTATTCTCGCTTGATCTGTATTAGGCAATCTTCTATAAGGCATTTTCTCCCGGATTTAAAGTTATACTTCCCGATGCATCAGGTTAGCCATCAGGTTCTTCAATTCCTCTTTCTTTTCATCTGCCACCTTCACCGCCAACAGACTTTCCATTGCGCGTTCACAATACTCTTCCATCTTTTTCTCACACAGTTCCTTGACGCCAATCCGGTTATACAGTTCCGTCACCGCAGCAACTTTCTCCTCCGGGTTGAATGCAACAGCATCCACCCAAGCATTCAAGCGGGTCAACTGCTCCTCATCCGCATGTTCAAAAGCCTTTATCAGCATGTAGGTCTTTTTATTGCACAGAATATCACCTCCAATATTCTTTCCAAAGACGGCAGCATCGCCATAAACATCCAGGAAATCATCTTTCAACTGAAAAGCGACACCCAAGTTCATGCCAAAATCATACAACTGCTCCGCATCTTCAGAAGAAGCCCCTCCCAAAAGAGCGCCAATCTTCAAGCTTGCAGCCAACAATACCGAAGTTTTCAGACGAATCATTTCCAGATACTCCTCTGCCTTCACATCCTTCCGATGTTCAAACTCCATATCCAGCTGCTGTCCTTCACAGATTTCCAGTGCAGTCAGGCTAAATATATCCATCACCTCTTTCAGGTGTTCAACCGGGCATTGAGCCATAAACTGATAAGCTAATACAAGCATTGCATCCCCCGAAAGGATGGCAGCATTGTCATCCCAAACTTTATGTACCGTCTCCTTACCACGGCGACGGTCTGCACGGTCCATCAAGTCGTCATGCAAAAGAGTATAATTATGATACACTTCAATCCCCGTTGCAGGGTTAAAAATACGGGTAATATCCTCCTGATACAGATTGTAGGCCATCAACATCAATACCGGACGGATTCTTTTTCCGCCCATGGACAACACATAGGTAACGGGAGCATATAAACCTTGAGGAGTACGGGTAAACTGCAATTCTGCAATATGAGAATTTATTCTTTCTAAAAGCTCGGAAGCTGTAAACATGGCATTTTCAGAATTTAGGGAATAGCGGATAATGAAAAGAGGCTGCATTCCGGCAGCCTCTCCCACTTATAGATATTTTATTACTGCAATCTAAACATTACAGGCACGGTATACTTAACACGAACGGGTTTACCACGCTGCATACCGGGTTTCCACTTCGGCATGCCCATAATCACGCGGACAGCTTCTTTGTCCAAATACGGGTCAACGCCTCTCAGAACTTTAGCATCTACGATACTACCGTCCTTATTAACCACGAACTGTACAGTTACACGGCCTTGAGTTCCGTTTTCCTGTGCAATAGTAGGATATTTAATATTCTTGCTCAAATACTGCATCAAACCAGCCATACCACCATTCGGGAACTCAGGCATCTGTTCTACCACCTCGAAGATAGTCTGTTCTTCCGGTTCTTCCTCTTCCACTGCTACGGGAACATATTTGATTTCCACAGCCTGGTTCAATTCTTCAGAAGATACAATGGCCGTTTCTTCCACGTCAGCATCGTCTTCAACGATAGTCAACGTCTCTGCAATTGAAGGGGCTTCGGGAGGCGGAGGAGTAACCTGCTCCGGCTGTTCTGTAATAGGGATGATTTCCTCTTCAAAAAATACGTCGGTAATAGCCTGGCTCGTGTCAATCTTGATGTCACGCTTTGTCCACTCGAACGCAACAAACATGAAAGCGAGCACGATTACATAACCGACAAGCAGCCAAGTCGACTTCTTACTCTCCAGGTCTGCCTTAGGTGATTTCTTAATTTCCATAATTTATAATATAATTTTAGTGTTTCTCATTTGGGGCAAATATAGCACTTTTCCCAAGAATGTTCACGCTCTGCTGTTTTTTTTTACACAATAGGCGCTCCATTTTCATTTTTTTAATCCTTCAAAAACCTCCATGTGCTTTTGTGCCACAAATGTAACGAGATATTTTAAAAATACCGTATCTTTGGCAAGAATTTTAAATGAAATATTGAAATTTTCTGTTTTGCAGGTGTTATACCTATATAACTATAGCATAAAAGTCATGAAAAAGATAACAATAGCAATCGACGGTTTTTCCTCTTGCGGGAAAAGCACTATGGCCAAAGACCTCGCCCGCGAAATCGGTTACATATATATAGATAGTGGTGCCATGTATCGGGCAGTAACATTATATAGTATAGAGAATGGTATTTTCCAGGGTGACCGCATAGATGCCGAAAAACTGAAAAGTCTAATAAAGGATATACATATTTCTTTCCGCCTGAACCCCGAAACCGGACGCCCAGATACCTACCTGAACGGAGTAAATGTAGAAAACAAAATCCGTACCATGGAAGTATCTTCACGTGTCAGCCCCATTGCAACATTGGATTTCGTACGCGAAGCTATGGTGGCACAGCAACAAGAGATGGGCAAGGCCAAGGGTATCGTTATGGATGGGCGCGACATCGGCACTACCGTTTTTCCGGATGCCGAGCTGAAAATTTTTGTAACCGCCACCCCCGAGATACGGGCACAACGCCGCTATGACGAACTAAAGGCCAAAGGGGAAGAAGCCAGCTTTGACGAAATTCTGGAAAATGTGAAACAACGGGACTATATTGACCAAAACCGGGATGTAAGTCCGCTGCGCAAAGCTTCTGACGCTTTATTGTTGGACAACAGCCACCTGAGCATTTCCCAACAAAAGGAATGGCTGGCGGAACAATTCGAACGGGTTATAAAGGAGAAGAACTGAACCGGATATGGCAAAAGTAGAAATAGACGAAGGCTCCGGCTTCTGTTTCGGAGTTGTCACCGCAATAAACAAGGCAGAAGAGGAACTGGCGAAAGGAGGAACCCTCTATTGTCTGGGAGACATCGTGCACAACAGCCGTGAAGTGGAACGCCTGAAGGCAATGGGGCTGATTACCATCAACCATGAGGAATTCAACCACCTCCACAACGCCAAAGTGCTGCTGCGTGCTCATGGAGAGCCCCCTGAAACTTATGACATTGCCCGCCGCAACAATATAGAAATCATTGACGCAACCTGCCCGGTCGTACTCCGCCTGCAAAAGAAGATTAAGCAAGAGTACGTCCAGGAAGACAACCGCGACAAGCAAATTGTCATCTATGGCAAAAATGGACACGCCGAAGTACTGGGTCTGGTAGGACAAACCACCGGAAAGGCCATCGTCATCGAAAAGCAGGAAGAGGCAAGGAAACTGGATTTCAGCAAAGACATCCGTCTCTACTCCCAGACCACAAAGTCTCTGGACGGATTTCAAAACATTGTGAAATACATAGAGGGACATATCTCACCGAAAGTCACTTTCGAGTCCTATGACACTATCTGCCGACAAGTAGCAAACCGGATACCTAATATCCGGAAATTTGCAGCTTCCCATGATTTAATATTCTTTGTCAGCGGCAAAAAAAGCTCTAACGGCAAGATGCTGTTCAGTGAGTGTAAAAAAGTCAATGCCAATTCACATTTGATAGACAGTGCCGAAGAAATAGATAGTTCTCTGTTAGCCGGTGCCAATTCCATCGGTGTCTGCGGAGCCACTTCCACCCCCAAATGGCTGATGGAAGAAATTTCAGAAGCCATAAAGTCAAAACTTAAATAACAGTTTGTCATCCTTTTGGAACAGCAAATTAACGTAATTTATTAGTCACCGCCTCAGCTTTTTACTATCTTTGCGGCATGAAAAAATAGTCCAAATCTATTTTTCATCATGATTATTAATACTAAACAAAAAGATTGTTATGGGAACAGTTAAGTGCATTGGTATCTTGACATCAGGAGGTGATGCTCCGGGAATGAACGCAGCCATACGTGCCGTGACACGTTCGGCTATTTACAACGGACTTTCAGTTAAAGGTATATATAGAGGTTACAAAGGTCTGGTAACCGGCGAAATCAAAGAATTCAAAAGCCAAAATGTCAGCAACATCATCCAGCTGGGTGGTACAATCCTGAAGACAGCCCGCTGCAAAGAGTTCACGACTCCCGAGGGCCGCCAAATTGCTTACGACAACATGAAGAAAGAAGGCATTGACGCCTTAGTGATTATCGGAGGCGACGGTTCGCTGACCGGTGCTCGTATCTTTGCACAAGAGTTTGACGTGCCTTGTATCGGGCTGCCGGGAACTATCGACAATGACCTTTATGGAACAGATACCACTATCGGCTACGACACCGCGCTGAACACGATCCTGGATGCTGTGGACAAAATCCGTGATACAGCCACTTCCCATGAGCGCTTGTTTTTCGTAGAAGTCATGGGACGCGATGCCGGTTTCCTCGCTCTGAACGGCGCCATCGCCTCCGGAGCAGAAGCAGCCATTATCCCGGAATTCAGTACGGAAGTGGACCAACTGGAAGAATTCATCAAGAACGGTTTCCGGAAATCCAAGAACAGCAGTATCGTACTGGTAGCCGAGAGTGAACTGACCGGCGGTGCAATGCACTATGCAGAGCGTGTAAAGAACGAATACCCCCAATATGACGTACGCGTAACCATCCTCGGTCACTTGCAACGCGGCGGTAGCCCTACGGCACACGACCGTATCCTTGCCAGCCGTCTGGGCGCAGCCGCCATCGACGCCATCATGGAAGGACAGCGCAATGTCATGATAGGTATTGACCACGATGAAGTGGTATACGTTCCTTTCACGAAAGCCATCAAAAATGATAAACCCATCAAGAAAGACCTTGTAAATGTATTGAGAGAACTGTCTATCTAATGACAGACAGTTCAGATACCCCATAAACAGAGAAGGCGACATATGCGCCTTCTCTGTTTTTTACAACCATTTCTTCACTATATTTTCCGTCCTCTCCCACAGTTCTTCCATCTGTACATGCCGGGTATACTTCTCCGAAAGAGACTTGGGACGGCAACTGGCATTCAATGTACCCGTACGTTTACCGGCATCCTCATCCAGCAATAAGCCGACAGCCGTTGCAGCTCCCTTACGGGGAGTACGGATAAAAGGCCTGAAAAGCATATCTGTCAGCGGGTCAAACCACATATGCATGGTGATGATATTGGTAGACACAATCCCTGGATCAGCCGCATTCACAACAATACCTTTGTGCTTGACACGACTGGCCAAGTCGATGGTGAACAGAGTCAATGCCAGCTTCGTGTTGCTATATATAGGAATGCGCCAAAAGTCCCCCCTTCTTCCCCGGAGGAAAAAATCCGGAAAGTCAAGATGACCGATGGCATACGTACAAGATACCATATTCACAATACGGCTCCCCTCTCCCATCAATGGCAGCAGCTTGCGGGTCAGCAGGTAAGGCCCTACATAATTGACACTCACCGTCCGTTCCAGTCCGTCTTCGGTAATGCGGCGTTCCGTTTCCATGGTTCCGGCATTGTTCATCAGCAACGCCAACGGCTCTCCCCGCTTCAACAGATGCTCTGCAAATGCGGCCACTGAAGCCAGAGATGCCAAATCAATGGGAGCAGTCTCAATACGCGGATTACCGGTTTCACGCATCAGCAGTTGCCGCTTGGGTTCGGCAGCTTGGGGGTCACGGCATGCCATGATGACCTGATAGCCGGCAGTTGCCACTGCGCGGGTAATTTCCATGCCCATGCCACCGTCTGCCCCGGTTATAACAGCTAAATTCACTTTAATAATTAAAAATTGAAAATTAAAAACTAAAAATCAGCCTTTCGCTTCGATTTTCTCTATCTCCTTTTTCAGACAAGGTGGAAGCTCCTCCTTCAAATGCTGATGGCATGCCATCTCGATGGAATACATCCGGGCAATGCAATAATTACTATGCCGGCAGTTGCAACGTGCATTCTCTTCGGCACGCATGCGGTTGACGAACCCCGGCTCATTGAGCAGAGCACGTGCCATTTGCACAGCCTCGAAACCGTCATCCAGCACCTCATCTATCTTGTCCCTGGAAACCAGGCCACCCACATAAACCAACGGTATCTTCAAGGCGGCACGGAATTTCAAGGCATCTTCCAGGAAATAGGCTTCCTTAAACGGTACGCTCGGTATCATCCATTTGCCTACCATGCGTACACCGTATTTCAACCACCAGCAGGTCATGTAATGCGTCATGCTGCGGATAGGCATTTCGCCCCGCATGACATACATCGGCGCCTTACTGACGAACCCACCGCTCAAGACCAGCGCATGTGCTCCCGACTGCTCCAGCCTCCGGGCCACCTGCATCGTCTCGTCCAGCTCCATCCCTCCACGGAAACCGTCGCGCATGTTCATCTTCACCAGCACAGCCATATCACTGCCGGCAGCCTTCATCACTTCTTCCATCACCATATCCATAAACCGCATACGGTTCTGCAACGAGCCCCCGAATTCGTCTTTCCGATGATTGGTGGACGGGGACAAGAACTGGCTGATGAGATAACCATGCCCTGCATGAATCTCTACAGAATCAAATCCGGCCTCCCGTGCCAGATTCACCGAGCGTCCGTATGCACGCGCCATCTCCGGCAGCTCATCGGCACGAAGTCCGCGCACAAAGGTAGGAGAATAAAGATTGAATCCGGAAGATGCGCCGACGGGCATACAACCGCAAATACTTTTATGGGACATGTTGCCACAGTGTCCCAACTGGATGCCTGCCGCAGCCCCTTCCGCATGTATGGCATCAGTCAGCCTACGGAGTCCGGGGATAATCTCGGGACGCATCCACAACTGGCGGTCAAAAGACAGGCCGCTCTGAGTAACTGCCGCATAAGCAACAGTAGTCATACCTATACCTCCCGACGCTACCGACCGATGATAGTCGAGCAACATGTCCGACGGAGCGTTTCCGGGACACATGCTCTCGAAAGCAGCCGAACGGATGGTACGGTTACGCAAAGTCAACGGTCCGAAAGTGACGGGGGTGAATAACTTGGATTCCATCGTTATGAGTTATGAGTTATGAGTTATGAGTTATAAGTTATGAATTATTCATTTTCCATTTTCAACTCTCCATTTTCCATTAATAAAGAAATGGAATGATGCGTTTGCGCTTTCCTACCGCCTCATCACCAAACTCCTCCCGATAACAGCGGTGAATGGCATCGGCACGGGGAACAAGGTTGGCAAACGTCCACCAGACGAACACCCAGGCGGCGGGAGAAGCTGTGAGTATGGCAAACCCCGTCCATTCCACCAGTTCACCGAAGTAATTGGCAGAAGTGACGTATCGGTAAAGCCCTTTTCCGGGAAGATAATGCTTCGTATCACCCGGCTTGCGCAAATGGCGTATCACGTAGTCGGAATGCAAATTGACGAACATACCCGCAAAAAACAGAATGACTCCCAACAAGGCATGAGGTTTCAGCAAATAGGCCCAGCCATCGGCATACAAGCCTTCGGGAGCGAAATAGAACAAACCGCCCGCCTGCATCATCCCGTTCAAAAGGTTGAAGACGATACCCATCGCCATAATAGCTACCGGCATCCGGCTTTTACCTTTCAGCAGGAACGGAAAAATAAAGGCCCGCTGAAGATAGTGCAACTGAAACAGCAGGAAGAAGAAATATACCGGCACGGCAAATCCCGCTCCACTCTTCCCCCACAACCCAAACATGACGATGAATACCGGCGCTTCCATAAGCACCCACGCCAGTTTATTATTGATGGAGATTCCCCACGAGGCAGTACGGAACATGCCATAACCCGCTTTGACAAAATAGAGCGCAATAAAGACAACCAATGCCACAGCACTCATTACCCACAGAAATATCTGAAAAGTTTCCTGATTCATAGTTCTTTATTTATGCGAAGCAAAGATAAAGAAAACTCACAACAAACAAATCGTTTTCCCCGGATAATTGTTTTTTCATGCAAAAACCAGTGTTTTTTACTGAGAAGATTAAGCAGTAGAGATACGAAAATCTAATCGTTCCATCATGGAGTAAATTTCATTCCACCATGGAGAAAAAATCGTTCCACCATGGTGGAACGATTTTTTCCCCGTGATGGAACGATTTAAAAGATACAAGTCTAATCCTTACCGTTTCTTAATGGGCACATAAGCCACCTCATCCAAAACATTCTTATAGGCAGGACGGATAATACGCTTACCTTCAAAGTTCAATTCTTCATTGCGATGTGCACACCAACCGACAATACGTGCCATGGCAAACAAAGGCGTGAAGATTTCCTGCGGCAGCCCAATCATCTCGTAGACAAAGCCCGAATAGAAATCCACATTGCTCGAAACCGTCTTGCCATTATTCTTCACACGGCCAAACACATCAATGGCGCGCTCCTCGAGCAGTTCAAGGAAAGCGAACTCGCGTTCTTTCCCTTTTTCGCGGGCAAGGTCGCGGGCAAGCTCTTTCAGCAGAATGGCGCGCGGGTCGGAAATGGTATAGACGGCATGTCCGATACCATATATCAAGCCGGTCTTGTTATAGGCTTCCTTGTTGAGCATGCGGGTGAAGTAAGTATCAATCTCATCCACATTCGTCCAGTCCTGAATGTTTTCCTGCAGATGGTGGAACATATCGGCAACCTGGATATTGGCACCTCCATGAAGCGGCCCTTTCAAGGAACCGATACCTGCCGCTATCGAAGAGTAAGTATCCGTCCCGGTAGAAGAAGTGACACGTACGGTAAAAGTGGAGTTGTTACCACCACCGTGCTCGGCCTGAAGAACCAGCAGCAGGTCGAGCGTGCGGGCATCCAGCTCCGTGTAGTCCTTCTTCAGCATATAGAGGAAATTCTCGGCAATGGAAAGGTTTTCCTGCGGATGGCGGATATGCAGTGAACGGCCATGGGTGGCATGGCGAAGCATGTTATAGGCATACGCAATGATGGTCGGGAATTTCGAAATAAGCTCAATGCTCTGCCGCATCAGATTATCGCGGGAAGTGTCATCTGCATCAGGGTCAAAACGATACATCTCGAGCACGCTGCGCGCCAGGATGTTCATAATGTTGTTTCCTTCGAGTTCAATGATATTCATCTTGGTCTTCTGCTCCAGCGGCATGTTGTCGTTGATGAGTTCACGGAAAGAAGAGAGTTCTTCCTTGTCGGGCAGGCGACCGGAAAGCAACAAGTAGGCAATTTCCTCAAAACCGAAACGCTTCTCTTTGATGATGGCGTGTGCCAAGTCATCCACATCATAACCGCGGTAGAACAATTTGCCGGGAATAGGCTTCAGCCCTCCACCGGGGATGCGTTCATAGCCGACCACATTGCCTATTTTGGTCAACCCCACCAAGACTCCCGTGCCGTCCTCATTACGCAAACCGCGCTTCACATCAAACTTCCTGAACAGTTCATTCTCAATCCGGGTAGCTTCCTTCAAATCTTCGGAAAGCTTGTAAATCAGGTACTCCTTCTTCATAATCGTTTCGTTTTATTCGTTATTCCCATTTTCTATTCTTCCTACAATCTCCCGGGTGAAAGCCGAAGTGGACAGCGAGACGCCACCCGGCATAAAACGTGCCAAGTCGGCAGTAGCACGGGCCTCGGTGAAACTCTGCTCCAAAGCTTTCTCTATAAGAGAGGCAGCTTCCTTCCAACCCAGATATTCAAGCATCATCACAGCGGAAAGGATGATGGAACAAGGATTCACAATGTCTTTCCCGGCAATGTTCGGAGCCGTCCCGTGAGTAGCCTCAAAGATGGCATGCCCCGTTTTATAGTTGATATTCGCACCCGGTGCAATGCCGATGCCGCCTACCATGGCAGCCAGTTGGTCGGACACATAATCGCCGTTCAGATTCAACGTGGCAATCACGGAATATTCTTCGGGGATAAGCAACGTGTTCTGCAAGAATGCATCGGCAATGCAGTCCTTGATGACCAGACGCCCTTCTGCCAGTTCTTTACCAAACTCACGTTCTGCCAGTTCGTACCCCCACTTCTTGAAGCCGCCTTCCGTAAATTTCATGATGTTTCCTTTGTGTACCAACGTCACGGAAGGCAGATGATGCTCAAGGGCGTATTGGCAGGCGGCACGCACCAAGCGCTCTGTTCCTTCTCTTGAAACGGGCTTCACGCCAAACGAGGAGGTTTCGGGAAAACGGACTTTTGTCACCCCCATGTCATCACGGAGAAAACGATAGAACTTTTCAGCCTCCGGAGTTCCGGCTTCCCATTCGATGCCTGCATAAATATCCTCGGTATTCTCACGGAATACGCACATATCCACCTTCTGTGGCTCTTTGAGTGGAGAAACAATGCCCTTATACCAACGTACCGGACGTTGGCAGACATACAAATCGAGCGTCTGACGCAAGGCTACGTTCAAGGAACGGATACCTCCACCGACGGGAGTTGTCAAAGGACCTTTGATGCCCACCTTATAGGTGCGGAAGGCTTCCATGGTTTCGTCCGGCAACCAGGAGCCGGTTTCGTGGAAAGCACGTTCTCCTGCCAGCACTTCTTTCCATTCAATGCCACGCCGGTCACCATAGGATTTCTTGACAGCGGCATTCACGACAGCCTGCATGGATGGGGTCACTTCTGCTCCCACTCCATCGCCGGTAATAAAAGGTACAGTAATTTTTTCCATATTCTATCTTGCATTAAGTGCAGAACCGGCCCGGAACCAGGCTATCTGCTGTTCGTTATACGTATGTTGTACTTCAAAACTTTCTTTACTCCCGTCCTCGTGATGAAGAACCACCTTCAACGTACGTCCCGAAGCAAAATCTTTCAACCCCATGACAGAAATCAGGTCGCGTTCCCGAATCTTGTCATAATCGGCCTTATCCGTAAAGGTCAGCGCCAACATGCCTTGTTTCTTTAAATTCGTCTCATGGATACGGGCAAAGCTTTTCGCCAAAATGACGCGTACATTCAGGAAGCGTGGTTCCATGGCAGCATGCTCACGGCTGGAACCTTCACCATAATTCTCTTCGGCAACGACAATGGAAGAGATACCTTCGGACTTATACAGCTTCGCAGTGCCTGACACTGTTCCATAGGTATTGGTGGAGCGGTTCCAAACCTTGTTCGTCTCTCCATTGAAAGCATTGACAGCCCCCATCAGCATGTTGTCCGAAATATTCTCCAAATGTCCCCGGAAACGGAGCCATGGCCCCGCCATAGAGATGTGGTCGGTGGTACATTTCCCCTGCACTTTAATCAATAAAGGCATGTCCAGCAAATCCATGCCATCCCAGGCAGGGAAGGGAGTCAGCAGTTGCAAGCGCTGTGAATGAGGATTGACCGTAATTTCCGTCTGTCCTTTGCCTGGAGCAATGTATCCTTCCTTTCCTCCTATAAACCCGTGTGCCGGCAGTTCTTCACCGACCGGTTCGGACAGTTTCACAACCTCTCCTTTGGCATTGACCAGCGTATCCCTCAACGGGTCGAAACAAAGGTCACCGGCAATGGTCAGCGCCATCGTTATCTCCGGGGAAGCGACGTAAGCAAAAGTGTTGGGATTTCCATCGGCACGTTTGGCAAAATTACGGTTAAAAGAGGTGACGATGGAATTTTTTCGTTCAGGGTCATCAGTATGGCGCTTCCACTGGCCAATACAAGGTCCGCAGGCATTCGCCATTATCGTTGCGCCAATATCTTCGAAAGCGGCAATCATGCCGTCGCGTTCAGCAGTGGCACGTATCTGCTCCGAACCGGGGTTGACAATCAGCGAGGAAGCAACCTTCAAATTCTTTTCCTTTACCTGCCGGGCAAGGGAGGCTGCGCGGCTCAAATCCTGATAGGACGAATTGGTACACGACCCTATCAGGCCGACTTCCATCCGGCGGGGATAGTTATTGGTTATCACTACCTCGGCAAATTTCGATATCGGTGTTGCTGCATCCGGCGTAAAGGGCCCGTTGATATACGGTTCCAATAACGAGAGGTCTATTTCAATGATGCGGTCGTAATATTTTTCCGGATTTGCCAGCACTTCGTCGTCGGCGCGAAGGTCGGCAGCTACGGAAGCAGCCATTTTTGCCACTTCTTCACGTCCGGTAGCCTTCAAGTAGGTACCCATGCGCTCATCGTAAGGGAAAAGGGAGGTAGTCGCCCCCACCTCTGCCCCCATATTGCAGATGGTAGCCTTTCCAGTGGCAGACAATGAAGCGGTTCCCGGTCCAAAATATTCAATGATGGCATTGGTTCCCCCTTTTACAGTAAGAATACCCGCCAACTTCAGAATAACGTCTTTGGGAGCTACCCAGCCACTCAATTTACCCTTCAAGTGTACGCCTATCAGACGCGGCATTTTCAGTTCCCATTCCATGCCGGTCATCACATCCACCGCATCGGCACCACCCACACCAATGGCCACCATGCCCAAACCTCCGGCATTGGGCGTATGAGAGTCCGTGCCTACCATCATTCCACCCGGAAATGCGTAGTTCTCCAATACCACCTGGTGAATAATGCCTGCTCCCGGCTGCCAAAAACCTATGCCATAGCGGGAAGAAACATCACGGAGAAAATTATAGACCTCCTCGTTGGTCTTCGTAGCAGTCGCGATATCTTCTTTTGCACCTTTATATGCTTGAATCAAATGGTCACAGTGCACAGTGGAAGGCACGGCAACCTGCTCACGGCCTGCATTCATAAATTGCAATAAGGCCATTTGAGCCGTTGCATCCTGCATGGCCACACGGTCGGGACGGAAATTCACATAGTCTTCTCCCCGTCTGTAGTTCTTCACTTTATCCCCATCATACAAATGAGCATACAAAATTTTCTCTGCTAAAGTCATCGGACGCCGCAGTACGTTCCGTACGCGTTCTATCTTCTCCGAATAAGCGGCATAAAACGTTTTGAGCATCGTTAAATCATATACCATAACCACTATTTTTTAGTTTTTCATTATTGTAAAGATTACAAATTAATATCATAAACAAATAAAAAGGCTGAATAGTTTAACAAAATAAAGCATTTTTTCTGTCGGAAGCGAAGAATGATTACCTTTGCAACCATGAAGGAACAAGATTCAAATAGTCCTATTATTCACCTCCAGCAGCAACAACTTTTGCTGCGCATGGAATACGAATACGAAAAAGAGGAATTCAAACGCCAAACCGAAAACATGGGAGTTGCCCGGAAAGTGAAACGGGGACTTTGCTGGTATCCTGCCACTCCGGGACGAAGTTACTATAATTCACTGAATCAATTAGTAATAGAAATTACACACACAGAAAATACCGATATAGAACATAATTTTGAGTTCGGCCGTCCCGTATGTTTTTTCCGCCAGTCTGCCGATGGAAAAATAACCTATATGAACTTCACCGCTACCGTAAGCTATGCCGACGAGACACGGATGGTAGCGATAATGCCCGGAGCCGGTGCCGTTATGGAAGTGCAGGAAACGGACAACCTCGGCGTGCAACTTTATTTCGACGAAACATCCTATCGGACCATGTTCGAAGCCTTGGAAGATACGTTACGCTCCAAAGGCAACCGCCTGGCCGAATTGCGGGACATATTGCTGGGAACCTCGAAAGCCGGTTTCCGAGAGCTCTACCCCGTACGGTTTCCCTGGCTGAACTCCACGCAGGAGACAGCTGTAAACAAAGTGCTGTGTGCCCGCGACGTGGCCATTGTACATGGTCCTCCGGGAACCGGAAAAACGACCACCTTAGTGGAAGCCATCTATGAAACCCTGCATCGGGAACCGCAGGTACTGGTATGTGCCCAAAGCAATACTGCCGTCGACTGGATTTCGGAAAAACTTGTGGACCGTGGCGTCAATGTCCTGCGTATCGGCAATCCGACCCGTGTCAACGACAAGATGCTTTCCTTTACCTACGAGCGTCGTTTCGAGAACCATCCGCTTTATCCGGAACTGTGGAGCATCCGGAAAAATCTCCGTGAACTGGGCAGCCGTGCCCGCCGTGGCAGCTATGACGAACGCGAAGGAGTACGCAGCCGTATGAGCCGCCTGCGCGACCGCGCCACCGCATTGGAAATACAAATCAATGCAGAGCTTTTTGATGGGGCACACGTCATAGCCTCCACGCTGGTAAGCAGCAATCACCGGCTGCTGAACGGACGCCGTTTCGGCACCCTTTTCATTGATGAAGCAGCCCAGGCCTTAGAGGCTGCCTGCTGGATAGCTATCCGAAAAGCAGACCGCGTGGTATTGGCGGGTGACCACTGCCAACTTCCGCCCACCATAAAATGCCACGAAGCCGCCCGTGGAGGTCTGGAACGAACATTGATGGAGAAAGTGGTGTCCAACAAACCTGCCGTTGTCTCTTTGCTGAAAGTGCAATACCGCATGCACGAGGAAATCATGAAATTTCCTTCCCAATGGTTTTATAATGGCGAGTTGGAAGCCGCTCCCGAAGTGCGTTACCGGGGCATCCTGGACTGGGATACCCCCATCCACTGGATTGACACCTCCGAAATGGATTTCAAAGAAGAATTTGTGGGAGAGACTTTCGGACGCATTAATAAGGCGGAAGCGGACCTGCTCCTATCAGAACTGAAAATCTACATCAACCGTATCGGTGGCAACCGCATTCTGGAAGAAAAAATAGACATCGGCATCATCTCCCCTTACAAGGCACAAGTGCAATATCTCCGCAGCAAGATAAAGGCAGACGCTTCACTCAAGCCTTATCGCAGCTTGTTCACTGTAAATACGGTGGATGGCTTCCAAGGGCAAGAGCGCGATGTTATCTTCATCAGCCTTGTCCGTGCCAACGAAGAAGGACAGATAGGATTCCTGAATGATTTAAGGAGAATGAATGTAGCCATCACCCGGGCACGTATGAAGCTGGTGATATTGGGAGAGGCAGAGACGCTGAAACATCACGGTTTTTACCGGAAGCTATTGGAGTTTATTCAAAATATAGGGAATCAATAATAAAGAAATACCCCCTCCGGTAACACCGAAGAGGGTATTTCACCTATTTATATAAAGCTGATTAATTGTTTTCCGGACGAAGTTTACGAACTGTAACAGCTGTCTGCCACATTTCGCTTTCACGCAAGGCTTTCAATTCTGCATTCAGCTTCTCACGATAATCGGGTTTGGAGTTACTGTCGATAGAAATCTGGGCTTCGTTGCCCGACTTCACACTTGCATACAATTTCTGTACAACCGGCTTGATGGCATCATGGAACGGGGTCATCCAATCCAGCGCACCACGCTGTGCCGTAGTAGAACAGTTGGCATACATCCAGTCCATACCGTTCTTGGCAAACAATGGCATCAAAGATTGAGTCAACTCTTCCACTGTTTCATTGAATGCTTCAGAAGGAGTATGGCCGTTTTCGCGCAATACTTCATACTGAGCCAACAGCAATCCCTGGATAGCACCCATCAATGAACCGCGTTCACCGGTCAAGTCGGAAGTGGCTTCGCGGATGAAAGTTGTCTCGAACAAATATCCCGAACCGATACCGATACCCAGTGCAATCGTCTTGTCAAAAGCCTTACCCGTAGCATCTTGATAGACGGCATATGATGAGTTCAAGCCACGCCCTTCGAGGAACATGGTACGAAGTGAAGTACCGGAACCTTTGGGAGCAACCATAATAACATCAATATCTTTAGGAGGAACCACGCCGGTACGGTCGTTCCAGGTAATAGCAAAACCATGAGAGAAGTAAAGAGCCTTTCCGGGAGTCAAATAAGGTTTGATAGTCGGCCATACAGACATTACAGCTGCGTCAGACAACAGACACATGACGATAGTACCTTTCTGACAAGCCTCTTCGATGCCGAACAAAGTCTCACCCGGTACCCATCCGTCAGCCACAGCCTTTTCGTATGTCTTACCCGGACGTTGTCCTACAATCACATAGAAACCGTTATCACGCAAGTTGCAAGCCTGGCCCGGGCCTTGTACGCCATAACCGATTACTGCAATTGTTTCATCTTTCAAAATCTCACGTGCTTTTTCCAAAGGAAATTCTTCGCGGGTCATTACATTCTCAATAACACCGCCAAAATTCAATTGTGCCATTTTTTGTTTTAATTTTTATTTGTGGCTTACGCCAACGTTGATAAATTTATTTATTTCTCTGTAAATATCACTTTAGAGCGACAGACCACTTCGCTGCCATTCTTTTTCACCTCCACATCGTAAACGCCCTCACCGGCATCATCCATGAACAAAGTCAACTCATCCCCATAATAGCTTTCGGCTACATATGCCATTTCAAAACGACGGATGCGCTTCTCCTTATACATCTCTATCGGGAACAAATCAAGGATATGCTCGATGTAACGGATGCTGTTCACATGCCCGTTAATGTCAATATCACTGTATTTGGCTACCAAAGCAGCAACCGGTTCCTTTGAGGCCACCTTTATCCGCGAAGGTTTTTCTATCGGGCAAGGCTCATCGCAAACATAATCTACAATGCTGCCACTATGAAGAGCCAGCAAATCTGCCGGCTTACGGGTATTCATGCTAATCATCGCCCAAACGGAACGTGCATACCCAATCTTCTTACCCTCCTTATCGATGATAGCGAAATTACGGTCTGTAAAAAGGCGATAGACATTCTCCACCCAAGTCTGAATGGAGAAATCTTCGTACTGATAAGGCATTTCATCCAGTTCGACAGCCAGACGGGACAATACCCAAGTATAATTGTCCTCGTTTAGAGTCGCGATGCCAAAACCGCGGTCGCTGGCATGGAAACCCGCACAATTCAACAAATGGTTGCCCAATACTCCCATTGTCAGCCGTCCGGTAAAGTCGACATGAAACGGTTCGGCAACAAACTTGTAGGTACCTATTTTATTGTTCTCGCTCATCATGATTCCTGGTGTTTACTTTGACGATATTTTGCTTCACGGTCCGCCAGATATTCATTGACACGCTCAAAGCAGCTGGTCGTAATGGCTACGCGACCCGAACGGACGAACTGAAGTACGCAATCCAACTGGCGCAACTCCTCATAAAGATTGGTTATTTCCTCACTCATGCCATTCTTCTCAACAATGGCAAATACAGCATTCACCTCCACAATACGGGCATTGTACTTACGGATTACTTTGGACACCTCCGGTTTTTCTTCCAGCGTAGGGGTCGTTATTTTATAAAGGGCAATCTCGTGCTGATAGATTTCATCATCCGTGAAATAATGGGCTTGCAGCACATCTATTTTCTTGGTAATCTGCTTGGTCACCTTTTCAATGGTATCCTTATCCGTCCAAGCGGTAATGGTATATTTATGTACCCCCTTGATGGAGGAGGCCGATACATTCAAACTCTCGATGTTTATCTGCCGGCGGGTAAACACAGCCGTCACCTGATTCAGCAAACCGGCAAAGTTTTCCGAATGAACAATGATTGTATATAGTTTTTTATCCATAGATAGAGTAAATTCTTTAATTTCGCATGACTTCAGCATTCCAACAACATCTGATTGACCGAACCGCCCGGAGGTGTCATCGGCATTACATTTCCTTCTTCCTCCACACAAGCTTCGAGCAGGAACGGTCCGTCAGTCGCTATCATCTCGTCAATCGCTTTTGCCAGCTCCTCGCGGGTCATTACCCTGCGTGCAGGAATATCATATGCCGAAGCAATCTTCATATAATCCGGATTCATCATCGGAGTAAACGAATAACGACGATTGAAGAACATCGCCTGCCATTGACGAACATTGCCCAGGAAGTTATTGTTCAACAGAATCATCTTCACCGGAGCCTTTTGTTCCATGATGGTACCCAGTTCCTGCAGGTTCATCTGCAAGCCGCCGTCTCCCATGAATACGCATACCGTGCGGTCCGGACGTCCAAAAGTGGCACCGATAGCTGCCGGAAGGCCGAAGCCCATAGTACCCAGGCCACCGGAAGTAACAATGCTACGTTCCTTGCTGTATTTGAAATAACGGGCGGACATCATCTGATTCTGGCCGACATCAGTCACCAATATCGCCTCGTTATGGGTAGCCTCACTCACAGCACGCACCACCTCACCCATGCTTAGCGCTTTTCCTGCCGGATGTAATTCCGGACGGATTACCTTTTCCTCTTCCACTTCCTCGTATTGCCGGAAACTGTCAATCCATTCCTGATGGTTGGCGGGTTCCAGCAATTGGGTAACGGCAGCCAGTGTCTCTTTGCAATCTCCCAGGACAGCAACATCAGTCTTTACATTCTTATCTATTTCGGCAGGGTCAATATCAAAGTGGATAATCTTCGCCTGCTTGGCATATGTTTCCAATTTACCCGTCACACGGTCATCAAAGCGCATGCCTACGGCGATAAGGACATCACATTTATTGGTATTGATATTGGGCCCCAGGTTACCGTGCATACCAAGCATTCCTTTGTTCAACGGATGGTTCGTAGGTAATGCGGAAAGTCCCAATAAAGTGCATCCGGCAGGCATTCCGGCTTTCTCAATGAAAGCACGAAGCTCTTGCTGGGCTTCTCCCAGCTCCACGCCTTGTCCTACCAGCACCAAAGGCCGTTCCGCACCATTTATTAATTCAGCAGCCTGCCGTATGGCCTCCGGCTCCATTTCGGGAACTGGAAGATAGCTACGGACATAGTCCACCTTAGTAGGCGCATATTCTGTTTTCTCCACTTGGGCGTTTTTAGCAAAATCCAGCACGACCGGTCCCGGACGTCCGCTCTTTGCCACATAGAAAGCACGTGCCACTGCCCAGGCCACATCTTCTGCACGACGAATCTGGTAACTCCATTTCGTGATAGGCTGAGTAATGCCTACCAAGTCCACTTCTTGAAATGCATCCGTACCCAAGAAGTTCGTCCCTACCTGGCCGGCAATGACAACGATAGGCGTACTGTCAATCATGGCATCTGCAATGCCCGTGATAGTATTGGTAGCACCCGGTCCACTGGTAACCAGACAAACGCCAACCTCGCCTGATACACGTGCAAAGCCTTGTGCCGCATGGGTTGCTCCTTGTTCATGGCGAACCAAGATGTGGTTCAATTCCTTCCGGTGGTCGTATAAGGCATCGAATACCGGCATGATGCTCCCTCCCGGATAACCGAAAATAGTCTTTACTCCCTGATGCTCCAGAGAGCGCATCAATGCTTCTGCGCCTGTTATTAGAGCCTCACCCCGACCCTCTCCTTGGGAGAGGGAGGAAAAGTTACTCTTTTTATTATTATCAGCCATACTTTATCTATTCATTATATTTAAAAGCTCAATAGTAGCTTGAAAAATTTGTTTCATTCTCTCCTCCCCTCGCTTTCGGAAAGGGGGGCTTTTAATCAATCAGCCTCACAGCCCCTTTGTCAGCGGAACTCACCATACTGGCATATGCTTTCAATGCTTTGGAGACTTCACGGTTGCGGGTTACCGGAGTCATAGGGCGTGCTGCAAGCTCTTCATCCGTCAACTTCACATTGATAGAACGGTTCGGTATATCAATTTCGATAATGTCCCCATCCTTAATCTTGCCGATATTACCACCGGCAGCCGCTTCGGGAGAAACATGTCCGATACTTAGTCCGGAAGTACCACCACTGAAACGCCCGTCGGTAATCAATGCACACTCCTTACCCAGATGGCGGGATTTGATATAAGAAGTAGGATAAAGCATCTCTTGCATACCCGGTCCACCTTTCGGCCCTTCGTGAGTGATGACGACGACGTCTCCACTGACCACCTTTCCACCCAGAATACCGTCACAAGCCGCATCTTGTGAGTCGAAGACTTTCGCTGGCCCCGTAAATTTCCAGATACTCTCGTCTACACCGGCAGTCTTGACAACGCAACCGTCCTGAGCTATATTTCCCTTCAAAACCGCCAGACCGCCATCCTTGCTGTATGCATGTTCCAAATCACGGATACAACCGGTCGCACGGTCCGTATCGAGTTCCTTATAAGACGCATTTTGTGAGCCGAGTACCAGATTGAACTTTCCGGCTGCCGCACTGGAGTATTTCTTGATTGCCTCTTTACATACATTAGAGCTGGTAATACTATACCGGTCGATTGCCTCTGCCAACGTCATTCCATCCACACGGCGGACATTCGTATCGACCAATCCGCCCTTGGCAAGCTCATCCATGATGGCAATGATGCCACCGGCACGGTTAACGTCTTGTACATGATACTTTTGGGTATTGGGAGCTACCTTGCATAAGCAGGGGGTCTTGCGAGAGAGCATGTCAATGTCGTCCATCTTAAAATCCGCTCCGGCTTCGTGAGCCACAGCCAACAAATGAAGTACTGTATTAGTGGAACCGCCCATCGCAATATCCAGCGTCATGGCATTCAAAAATGCCTCGCGAGTAGCAATACTGCGCGGGAGTACACTCTCATCCCCTTCTTCATAATATCTAAAGGCATTCGCTACAATCAACTTAGCTGCATCCTCAAACAGTCTCTTGCGATTTTCGTGAGTGGCTACAATCGTGCCGTTACCGGGCAGTGCCAATCCAATCGCTTCATTCAGGCAATTCATGGAATTAGCGGTAAACATGCCTGAGCAGCATCCGCAAGTGGGGCAGGCATGTTGCTCAATCTGTGCCACCTCTTTATCGCCCACACTTTCATCAGCAGATTTAATCATGGCATCAATCAAATCCAAATGCTGTCCGTTCCATTCCCCGGCTTCCATCGGACCGCCTGAAACAAACACAGTCGGTATATTCAGCCTCATAGCCGCCATCAACATCCCCGGAGTAATCTTGTCACAGTTACTGATGCAAACCATAGCATCCGCCTTATGGGCATTTACCATATACTCCACACTATCGGCAATGATATCTCTTGAAGGCAGGGAATAAAGCATACCGTCGTGTCCCATAGCGATACCGTCGTCAATGGCAATCGTATTGAACTCCGCAGCAAAACACCCCAGCTTTTCAATCTCTTCCTTTACAAACTGGCCTATTTCGTGCAGGTGTACATGCCCGGGGACGAATTGTGTAAATGAATTGACTATAGCGATAATGGGCTTACCCATCTGTTCCTTCTTCATACCATTCGCCGTCCACAATGCACGGGCTCCCGCCATGCGGCGACCTTGTGTGCTGAACGAGCTGCGTAACTGATGCTTCATTTTCAAATCTCCTTTTAATGAAAAAGCCTCTCCCACTATAGTGAGAAAGGCTTAATAAATTATCTTCTAACGTACGAATACATACATAACCTTTCTCACGCTCTTGATGCCACCACCACGACGCGAATAATATGCAGGACTGCCAGGTTAATAGATGTATGTAAATTCATAACTTAATTCTTCTTTTTTGTTTCAAACGTGCTGCAAAGGTAAGGGCTTTTTTATAATCTCCAAACAAATTGAAGAAAAAAATAAGATAAATATGAATAATCGTAAGAAAATATCGCCCTAAAATCCTATTTTATCACTTAACAGTTCTAAATAGAACCATTCAGACAGCCAATGTAAATGTATTGCCAATCATTGAAACCATTTAATAATCTGAAAATTACCAAAGGCTCTCTACATCCCGAAACAAATAATTCGTATCTTTGTCTCTTCAAATACTCAAAAAAACAGTATTTACTAATTAAATAAAGATAGAAAATTAATGGAAACAGTAGAAAACAAGTACATCACCGTAGCATATAAGCTGTACTCAATCGAAAACGGAGAAAAAGATTTCGAAGAAGAAGCACCCGTAGAGCATCCTTTTCAGTTTATCTCAGGTCTGGGAATGACACTCGAACCCTTTGAAGCCCAGATAAAAGACTTGCAAATAGGCGATAAATTCGACTTTACCATTCCGGCATCAGAAGCTTATGGTGAATATGACGACGACCATGTTATTGACCTCCCCAAAGAAATCTTCATGATAGAAGGAGAATTCGACAGCGATCGTGTAGTAGAAGGTGCCGTTATCCCCTTGATGACTTCTGAAGGTCAACGCATCAACGGAAGTGTGGTAGAAGTGAAGGAAGATATCGTCGTAATGGATATGAACCATCCGCTCGCAGGTTGTGACTTGAACTTCACTGGAGAAGTAGTGGAAAGCCGCCTGGCTACAAACGAAGAACTTGCCGAAGTCGCCCGTATGATGGGTGGCGGTTGCGGCAGCTGCGGTTGTGGTGACTGTGGCGACGGATGCGGCGACCATGAATGTGGAGGCGGATGCTGCCACTAGAAGAATTAAAAATGAAGAATTAAAAATGAAAGAATCAAACTACGCAATATAAGTATGCTGCATGATAATTCTTTCATTTTTAATTCTTCATTTTTTTAATTATTTACTTGTCATTATCTCCAATACCAATTTATCCGTTTCATTCATTCCTTTAGAACCGATTTTTGTCAGATTACGGATACTCTGATCCACATCCTCATCAATAATACCTTCTACGGAAGTTACACAACGGTTTTCCATGGCCATGATGGCTGAAAGTACTGCGGTTGAAACTCCGGTAGTCACTTTCAATGCACAACTAGGTTTGGCACCATCACAAATCATTCCGGTAAGATTGGCAATCATGTTCTGTACAGCATATGCCACCTGCTCATAAGTACCCCCCATTAGCCAAGTTATACCGCAACTGGAACCAGTGGCAGCAACCACACAACCGCATAAGGCGGATAACCGTCCCAAACTCTGCTTGATATAGATTACTGTCAAATGGCTCAACATCAAGGCACGAATCAATTCTTCTTCTGATTTCCCGTTTTCTTCGGCATAAATCAAAACCGGCAACGTAGCGGATATACCTTGATTACCGCTTCCTGAATTACTCATGACCGGAATCATGGCTCCTGCCATACGGGCATCGCAAGCACCGGAAGTATAAGAAAGAATATGGGAAAAAACACTGTCCCCCATAACCTTATGCTCGTAAGTACCACGAAGGATTTTTCCCAAGCCATGTCCGTAATCACCCTCAAAAGAGCTTTCTGCGGCAGCCTTATTCAGACGGGCCGTTTCGAGGATAAAACGAATTTCGTCCAACGGAGCCGTCAAAGCAAAATCATAGACTTTCCGCAAGCTTAAATCCAGCGCACCTTCCTCCTTTTCTGTGCTTGCAACAGCCTGCTTGTTCAACAGCACTTCCCCATTGCGTGCCATGTATACAAAGGAAGTGTGTCCACCTGCAATGATAGCAGTGGACTTTTCATCCCCGACCTCACAACAAACTTCAACATAAAGCTTCTCTTTAATGCCATCTTTCAGTGCTATATGGATGCGCTTTTCATCTATAAAACGTCTTCCTTCTTCCACGGCATCGGGATTACAATCCTTCAATACCTCCAGTTGATATTCCGATTTACCGATTAAGGCACCAAGCGCTACTGCAATAGGCAGCCCAATCATTCCTGTACCGGGAATTCCTACGCCCATCGCGTTCTTCAAGATATTGGCACTTAAAAGAACCGTTATCTTTTCCGGATGTCTGCCCAATACTTCCGCAGCTTTTGCCACACACAATGCCACAGCTATAGGTTCTGTGCAACCTATAGCAGGAACGACCTCGGATTTAACCAAATCAATAATCTGTTGTCTTTCCGTTTTTGTCATATTTATTCAATTTAGATGCAGACAAAGGTAATGTATTTTATTCTATAATAGAAGGAATAGAAGGAATAAAATAAATCCCACTATTAAGACATTGCTTAATAGTGGGATTCCCTATCTTAAGTTGTTATCTTCCTGTCTAAATTAGATTACTTTTTCAAATTCAAACCCAATTCAAACTTTGTAGTTTTTGACATTGCAGTCGGAAGGTCTCCCAATATAGCTTTTATCATAGGACCAAAACTACCTAATGCATCCGGATCATCAGGAATCAATTCTGCAATTGCCGGTCCCATAGCAGCAATAGTAGTCATAAGTTCTTTATCAATAAAGATTTTCACTTCTTCATTATTATTAGACAACGCATAATTCACAGGGATTCCATTCTTCACAAGTTCCAACAATTGAGATATAACAGTAGTTATATCAGCTTTAGTATTAGCATCGGCTATTATTTTTTCCAGATTCAGGAAAAGCAACATTTTACCATTCCCCTGCAATTTAAAGGTTGCATAATCTGCCGGTGAAGTCTCCCATACCGGAGTTATTGGCTTCTCACCTGAAAGATCTATCCCTGCAGAAGAATAAGTGGCCACTATATTACCGTCAGCACTCAAAGTAACATCCTGCAATACCTGCGGCAATATCACAGACCCCATCTGTATAGCTAACGACGGAATAGCACTTACCGGCAAAAATGATAGATATGTGTCCTCAGGTGCCTCCCATGTCATAAAAACACTACCTCCGATCACCGAATTATTTTCATCCAATTCAACAGCCGGAACTTTCCAAGTACCAATAACCGGGTCTTTAATCTTATCATCGTCGTCATCACTACAAGCAGTGAACAAACTCATAGAGCAAATCAACGCAAATAAAAAAAACAAATTCTTTTTCATACTTAAAAAAACATATTTAGTTAATAAAAAAATCTCCCAAGAGATAATTGTCTCCATTTTAAAGAGAAAATGCAAAGGAACACTTTTTAGAAATACTGAGCAAGGTCTTTTCTAAAAAAAGGATGTTCCATTTTTAAGATATCCCTTATTAATCCAAGTAGAAGGATTCCACAAAAAACAATTGTTCGCTTCTTATCAATCATAAGTTGATCTTATATCAATGTAGAGTTTTCAAGTATTGACACTGAAGGTACCAATACATTGAACTGCATTAGGACCGATATACAAATGATATTCAACAACTTAACACAGCTCATCTTTAATATGATTAGTACCGAACCGCTTCTTTTGCCTCTCTACACTGCAAAATAGCCACCACAAGGAACCTATTGTTTGCAAAAAAATACATTCTATTCAAACGAATCCCAAAAAAAGTTGTTATCTTTATAAAGTCAAAAGCATTTCCTATAAAGCGTATTGGCACATTAACCTCATATATAAACCTTTAAAGCATTTGATATGTTCAACTCATTTGGAAATATTCTCCGTCTTACCAGTTTTGGGGAATCACACGGTAAGGGTGTGGGAGGAGTGATAGACGGATTCCCTGCAGGAATAGTCATTGATATGGATTTCGTCCAGGCAGAGCTCGACCGACGCCGCCCCGGACAGTCACGTATCACTACTGCCCGGAAAGAAGGTGATAAAGTGGAGTTTCTCTCCGGCATCTTCGAAGGAAAATCCACGGGCTGCCCCATAGGATTCATTGTATGGAACCAAAACCAGCATTCTGACGATTACAATAACCTGAAAGAGGTCTACCGCCCGTCACATGCCGACTATACTTATAAGGTAAAATACGGCATCCGAGACCATCGCGGAGGCGGACGTTCATCGGCCCGTGAAACAATCTCGCGTGTAGTGGCGGGCGCCTTGGCCAAATTGGCACTAAAGCAGTTGGGTATACACATCACGGCATACACTTCACAAGTAGGCTCTATCCGCCTTGAAGAGAACTATACCGCATACGACCTCGACCTGATAGAGACCAATCCGGTCCGCTGCCCCGACCCGGCGAAGGCGAAAGAAATGGAAGAACTCATCTTCAAGATAAAGGGAGAAGGAGATACTATCGGAGGAGTGGTGACCTGTGTCATCAAAGGATGCCCCATCGGACTGGGACAACCCGTATTCGGCAAGCTCCATGCGGCACTCGGAGCAGCCATGCTCAGCATCAATGCAGCAAAAGCATTCGAGTATGGAGACGGTTTCAAGGGATTAAAGCAAAAAGGCTCAGAGCAGAATGACGTGTTCTACAACAACAACGGACGTATCGAGACCCGCACCAATCATTCGGGCGGTATACAAGGTGGAATCAGCAACGGACAAGACATCTATTTCCGTGTAGCCTTCAAACCCGTGGCAACCGTACTGATGGAGCAACACACCGTGAACATTGACGGTGTAGACACCACCCTGAAAGCCCGCGGACGCCATGATCCGTGCGTATTGCCACGCGCAGTACCCATCGTGGAAGCAATGACAGCAATGACATTGCTGGATTATTACCTGATTGACAGAACAACTCAGCTATAATATTCACCTATGGAAATAAAGAAATATATTACAGAGAACGAGTCTAAAATGCTGGAAGACTTGTTCAGCCTCATCCGTATTCCAAGCATCAGTGCCAAACCCGAGTATCACGACGATATGCTTGCCTGCGCCAAACGCTGGGCACAACTGTTGCTCGAAGCCGGAGCAGACGAAGCTCTGGTAATGCCTTCAAAAGGAAATCCAATTGTTTTTGGACAGAAAATCGTAGACCCGGACGCCAAGACCGTATTGGTATATGCCCACTACGACGTGATGCCGGCCGAGCCTCTCGAACTTTGGAAAAGCGAACCCTTTGAGCCTGAAATACGCGACGGACATATCTGGGCACGTGGTGCTGATGATGACAAAGGGCAGTCTTTCATACAAGTGAAAGCATTTGAATACCTCGTCAGAAACGGACTGCTGCAAACCAACGTGAAATTCATCTTTGAAGGAGAAGAAGAAATCGGCTCGCCCAGTCTGGAAAGCTTCTGCCAAGAGCACAAAGAACTGCTAAAAGCAGATGTCATACTGGTTTCGGACACCAGCATGCTTGGCGCCGACCTGCCTTCACTGACCACTGGATTGCGCGGACTTGCCTATTGGGAAATAGAAGTGACCGGCCCTAATCGCGACCTGCACAGCGGACACTTCGGCGGTGCCGTCGCCAATCCCATCAACGTGCTTTGCCAGATTATCAGCAAAGTAACGGATGCGGAGGAACGTATCACCGTACCGAGTTTCTATGACGATGTGGAAGAAGTTCCCCAAGCTGAGCGCGACATGATAGCCCGCATTCCTTTCGACGAAGAGAAATACAAAAAGGCTATCAATGTAAAAGCGCTTTTCGGAGAGAAAGGTTACAGTACGCTGGAACGTAACAGTTGCCGTCCATCTTTCGACGTATGCGGCATCTGGGGCGGATATACGGGTGAAGGGTCCAAGACCGTGCTCCCATCCAAGGCATACGCCAAGGTATCCTGCCGGTTAGTTCCCCACCAGGACCACCATAAAATATCCAAACTGTTTGCTGACTATATCTTAGACATAGCACCGGATTCGGTGCAGGTAAAAGTCACTCCGATGCACGGCGGACAAGGATATGTATGCCCCATCAGCCTGCCCGCCTATCAAGCCGCCGAAAAAGGTTTTGAAAAAGCATTCGGAAAGAAACCGCTGGCAGTGCGTCGAGGTGGAAGTATCCCCATCATTTCCACCTTCGAGCAAGTGCTGGGTATCAAAACCGTATTGATGGGCTTCGGGCTCGAATCCAACGCCATCCACTCACCTAATGAGAATATACCATTGGACATCTTCCGTAAAGGAATAGAAGCCGTTGTCGAATTCTACCTCAATTATAAATAAAACAAGAAAATCAGGATGAAAGACTTCCAAATTCAAGCCATCGGCCTGATGTCCGGCACCTCTCTTGACGGACTGGACGTATGTTGTTGCACTTTCCGACGACAAGCTAGAAAATGGTCTTTCCACATAGACTGTGCGAAAGGCTATAGCTACCCCGACGCCATGAAGCAGATATTGGGTACCGGTGCACAGACAATGAGTGCTTTGGAGTTCATCACTTTCCACAGCTCCTATGGAAAGTTTCTCGGTGAACGTGTCAACGAGTTCATGCAAGAATTTGGAGTCCACCCCGATATTATCGCCTCCCACGGGCATACTATCTTCCATGAGCCTCAAAAGAGAATCATGTACCAAATAGGTGATGGAGCCGCCATTGCCGCTGAAACCCATATACCTACCGTTTCGGATTTCCGGCGGCTGGACATCATGCTAGGTGGGCAGGGCGCTCCACTCGTACCTATTGGCGACCGGTTGCTTTTTGCTGACTACGACTTCTGTTTGAATATCGGCGGCTTCTCCAACATCTCATTCGAGCAGGACGGGCGGCGCATCGCTTTTGACATCAGTCCGGTGAATTACGTCATCAACCATTACTGCCGGCAAATAGGATTGGAATTTGACCGTGACGGCGAGATAGCACGGCAAGGCAACATTTGCCAAGAACTGCTGGACGAACTGAACGGAATGGATTTCTACCATCAGTCCGGACCGAAATCATTGGGACGGGAGTGGGTGGAAACGCTGGTATATCCCATGCTCGAGCGTTATGGCTTGAGTATGGAAAATATGCTACGTACCTTTTACGAGCATGCCGCCTGGCAAATATCACGCATCATCACCGCCCACCCCTTGCCCGATGGCAATGGAAAGCTGCTGATTACCGGTGGAGGTGCATTCAACAAGTTCCTCATAGAACGTATCGACGCCTTGTGTCCGTGTGAGATCGTGATTCCCAGCCGGCAAATCATAGAGTACAAGGAAGCCCTAATCTTTGCTTTCCTGGGTGCCCTCTATATGGCGGACACACCCGGATGCCTCGCCTCGGTAACGGGAGCCACGGCAGATAATATCGGAGGGATGCTGTTTAAAATATAGTCAATTCTACCATTATGGAAAAATCAAAAGACACCTGGACCGTCTTATCCAGCGAATACCTTCATCGGGCCCCGTGGCTCACTGTGCGTAAGGACCATGTAGTGCTACCCAACGGCAACCATATCCCCTCCTATTATATATTGGAATATCCCAACTGGGTGAATACCATTGCCATCACCCGTGATGGACAATTTGTCTTTATCCGCCAATACCGGCATGGCATACAAGAAACGTCCTATGAGCTCTGTGCAGGGGTATGCGAAGAAGAGGACGGCTCTCCGATGGTTTCCGCACAACGGGAACTTTTGGAAGAAACCGGCTATGGAAACGGAGTATGGAAAGAGTTCATGCAAATCTCTCCCAATCCAAGTACCCACACCAACATTACCTACTGTTTCCTGGCTACGGACGTGGAGAAAATCTCCGAGCAACAGTTGGAAGATACAGAAAACCTGACCGTACACCTGCTTTCCTTGCAAGAGGTCAAGGAATTGCTGCAGCAAGGAAGCATCCGCCAGGCGCTGATGGCTGCTCCCCTCTGGAAATACATGGCGGAGAGAATTATTTAATGTGATTACCCTTATTCAAACGGCTTGCGGAATGTGCATCCGGATTTCCATTCAGAACAACCGTAAGCTGTTTTCCCCTTGATAACGGTACCTTTTCCGCAAAGCGGACAAGACTGACCGACGAAATCGTCAGCTTGTACGGGAACCCCCACACTTGAAGCTGCCACAGCGCCCAAAGCCTGTTCCGTCTTTTTACCTGCGGCGGCAGACTTTCTCGGTGATCTTTTCTTCGGCTCCTTTTTCGGCTTATCGGCATCCTCTGTCTTGACAGAAGCCTTACTGCCCTTTTCGGGAGCAGACGCTTGGATGGTGATGTGGCGGTTGCTGTTATCAGAAAGTACACTCATCACGATTTCCGATACCATCTGCTTCAATTCTTCCAAGAATTGTCCGGCATTATATGTCCGCCTTTCTATCTCACGTAGTTTTTTCTCCCAAATACCGGTCAGTTCCGCCGACTTCAACAGCTCCTCATGAATAATCTGTATCAGCTCCACACCGGTAGGAGTGGCTATCAGATTCTTCTTTTCCTTGCGGATATAATTCCGCTTGAACAGCGTCTCGATGATGGCTGCACGGGTAGACGGACGACCGATACCGTTTTCCTTCAGCGCATCACGCAGTTCGTCGTTATCCACCAGCTTGCCCGCCGTTTCCATAGCACGCAGCAGGGTGGCTTCCGTATAAGGCCGGGGCGGTTGCGTCCACTTCTCATATAAATCAGGAACGTGCGGTCCGCTTTCTCCTTTCACAAAAGCCGGAAGCACATTCTCCTCTTCTCCCTTTTCCTCTTTCTCCTCCTGCGATTGTACCGAGGGGGTGCCGAAGATAACACGCCAACCCTGTTCCAGAATCTGCTTGCCGGTGGCCTTGAACTCTATGCTCTCTACCTCGCCCAATACGGTGGTAGTGGCAAACTTACAATCGGGATAGAATACAGCAATGAAACGGCGTGCTATCAAATCGAATACGCGACGTTCCATATCCGTCAGATTCTGCGGATGCTGGCCGGTAGGAATAATGGCGTGGTGGTCTGTTACCTTCGAGTTATCGAAAACCTTTTTGGACTTCAACAATGCAGTTCCTGTCAAAGGGGCTGTAAATGTCTCGTAATCACGCAGACCTTTCAAGATGCCGGGGCATTTGGGATAGATGTCATCACTCAAATAGGTAGTGTCTACACGTGGATAGGTAGCCACTTTCTTCTCATACAAAGACTGGATGATTTTCAGCGTCTCATCAGCGGAATAGGCAAACTTCTTGTTACATTCCACTTGCAAAGAAGTCAAGTCAAACAAGCGAAGTGGCGCCTCCCTCCCCTCTTTCTTGGTGACATCCGTCACAGTAAAAGGAAAATACTTAATCTGATCCAATAGAGCAAGCCCACGTTCGCGGTCGGTAATGGGGTCGATACCTCGATTCTCTTCTTCTTTTTTAGGTTTCTTCCCAGCAGCTATGGCCTCTTTCTGCTTCTCGGCTTCCAGTACCAGTTCCTCCTCACTTTTCCGGAGGATGGCGGAGAAAGTGGTATCACGATAGACGGTCTTCAGCTCCCAGTATTGCTTGGGAACAAAATTCTGTATTTCCAACTGACGGTTTACAATCAGCGCCAGTGTCGGCGTCTGCACACGGCCGATAGAAAGTACCTGCCGGTTCTGCCCATACTTCATGGTGTAGAGGCGGGTGGCATTCATCCCGAGCAGCCAGTCGCCAATGGCACGCGACAAGCCTGCTTCGTACAAAGGCTGGAAATCCGACGCATCACGCAGCTTGGCAAACCCCTCACGAATAGCTTCCTCTGTCAATGAAGATATCCAAAGACGTTTCACCGGACAACGTGCCCCGGCCTTCTGCATCACCCAACGCTGTATCAATTCTCCCTCCTGCCCGGCATCACCGCAGTTTATAATCATATCGGCATGTTGCATGAGGTTCTCTATCGTATGGAACTGGCGCTCGTATGTGGGATTACTAATCAGCTTAATGCCGAAACGGGGAGGTATCATGGGCAGGCTTCCCAAGCTCCATGACTTCCAATTAGGGGTATATTCATGCGGCTCTTTCAGCGTACAAAGATGACCGAATGTCCAGGTCACCTGGTATCCATTTCCTTCGATGTATCCGTCTTTCTTTTCTCTCGCTCCCAATACATCGGCTATGTCACGCGCCACAGAGGGCTTTTCGGCAATACAAACTATCATTCGCTATTTTATTTAGTGGGACAAAGGTAATAAAAAGGGGGCAAGAACGAAACGATAAGCAAGGAACGATAACATAGACCTGGTAATTTTTTCTCTCCAAAAGCTGACATATGAACATAAAAAAAGGAGTACCGCTGTACTCCAACCTTTGTTAACCTTAAATCTAATACTATGAAAAACACATTGCAAAGATACGGACTTCTGATAAATCTGCAAATTATCCAACTAAAAAAATATGTTCTATAACACAGATTAAGAAAAAGGGACGGATATGTAAACATATGCCGTCCCTCTTTTAACATTTAACGTGTCGGATTATTCTTCATCCAACAAGATTTCCAATATCTGGCAAGCAGCCTTGGCAACCGGAGTACCGGGGCCGAAGATGGCAGCTACGCCTGCCTTGTAAAGGAAGTCATAGTCTTGTGCGGGGATTACACCACCAGCAATCACTACGATGTCCTCACGTCCCAACTTCTTGAGTTCTTCGATAATCTGCGGAACCAATGTCTTGTGTCCGGCAGCCAATGAAGAAACCCCCACTACATGAACGTCGTTCTCAACCGCTTCGCGGGCAGCCTCGGCCGGTGTCTGGAACAAGGGTCCCATATCCACATCGAAGCCACAGTCGGCATATCCGGTTGCAACAACCTTGGCACCGCGGTCGTGACCGTCCTGGCCCATCTTGGCTACCATGATACGAGGCTGACGTCCCTCTTTCTTCGCAAACTTCTCCGCCAATTCACAAGCACGGTGGAAGTCGCTGTCATTCTTACTTTCTGATGAATACACGCCTGATATAGTTCTAATTACTGCTTTATAACGTCCTACAATCTTTTCGCAAGCATAAGAGATTTCCCCCAAAGTGGCACGGACACGGGCTGCCTCGACAGCCAGTTCCAGCAAGTTACCCTTACCTGTCTTTACACATTCAGTAATAGCCTCCAATGCCTTGTCCACTTCTGCCTGGTTACGTCCTTCCTTCAGACGCTTCAGGTTTTCAATCTGTTCCTGACGGACAGCCGTATTGTCGATTTCAAGAATATCAATCGGAGCTTCTTTCTCCAGACGATACTTGTTCACGCCGACAATGGTCTGTGAACCGCTATCAATACGGGCTTGTGTACGTGCAGCAGCCTCTTCGATACGCATCTTGGGAATACCGGTTTCGATGGCTTTTGCCATACCGCCCAGCTTCTCTACTTCCTGAATCAATTCCCAAGCCTTGTGAGCCAACTCATTGGTCAAACTTTCCACATAATAAGAGCCACCCCATGGGTCTACATTCTTGCAAATGTAAGTTTCTTCCTGAATATAAATCTGCGTATTACGTGCAATACGTGCAGAGAAATCCGTCGGCAAGGCAATAGCCTCGTCAAGAGCATTGGTATGCAGTGACTGGGTATGTCCCAATGCAGCAGCCATCGCCTCGATACAAGTACGGCCCACATTGTTGAACGGGTCTTGCTCTGTCAGCGACCAGCCGGAAGTCTGGGAGTGCGTACGCAAAGCCAGCGACTTCGGATTCTTCGGGTTGAACTGCTTCACAATCTTTGCCCACAACATACGTGCGGCACGCATTTTGGCAATTTCCATAAAGTGGTTCGTTCCGATGGCCCAGAAGAAAGAGAGACGCGGTGCGAAAGCATCGATGTCAATACCCGCAGCCGTTCCGGCACGCAGATATTCCAAACCGTCTGCCAGGGTGTAAGCCAACTCGATGTCTGCCGTAGCACCCGCTTCCTGCATGTGGTAGCCGGAGATGGAGATAGAATTAAACTTAGGCATTTTCTGGGAAGTATATTCAAAGATATCAGAGATAATCTTCATAGAGAATGCAGGCGGGTAGATATAGGTATTACGCACCATGAATTCCTTCAAGATATCGTTCTGGATAGTACCAGCCATTTCTTCTAACTTGGCACCCTGCTCCAGACCTGCGTTGATGTAGAATGCCATAACAGGAAGTACGGCACCGTTCATGGTCATGGAGACGGACATCTTGTTCAAAGGAATTCCATCGAACAGCACCTTCATATTCTCCAAGGAACAGATAGACACACCTGCCTTACCTACGTCACCCACTACACGTTCGTGGTCGGGGTCGTAGCCACGGTGAGTGGCCAAGTCGAAAGCTACGGACAAACCTTTCTGTCCGGAAGCCAAATTACGACGGTAAAAGGCATTTGATTCTTCCGCTGTGGAAAAGCCTGCATACTGGCGGATGGTCCAAGGACGCAACGTATACATCACCGAGTACGGACCACGCAGATAAGGAGGAAGCCCGGCAGCATAGCCCAAGTGTTCCATTCCCTCAAGGTCTTCTTTTGTATAAACAGGCTTCACCTCAATGTGTTCCGGCGTTTTCCAATCAGCATGGATGCCGTTAGCCTTTTGCCACTCAGCACCGTTGACGGGCTGAAAAGCGGCATATATATCTAAGTTTTTAAAATCTTTTCGCATCATGTTATTTACGATTTGACGATTTACGATTGAAGTTGCTTACTTCAAAAGTTTGGCGTTGAATTCTTTTAATGTCTCTAATACGTTGACACGGACATGGATAAAGTTCTCGATACCGGCAGCCTTCAAGTCGTCCATGCAAGCAGGAGCACCGGCTACGATAAACATGGCACGGCCATTCAGAGCCTTGAAGGCAGGAACAGCATATTCTGCATATTCATCATCACTTGAACACAATACCACGATGTCGGCCTTGGCAGCCATAGCTGCTTCTATACCTTCTTCTACGGTGGGGAAACCGAGGTTATCCACAACTTCGTATCCGGCACAAGCCAGAAAGTTGCAAGAGTACTGTGCACGTGCCTGGCGCATGGCCAGATTACCGATAGTCAGCATAAACGCTTTCGGGCGTTTGCCGGAAGCCTCTGTTTCGAGACGCAACGCTTCAAATTCACTGGCAGCACGGTCAAAGTTCAGTGTCGGAACATCTTTTTCGCAGGTATGTCCGCCGCCGCAACAGCAAGTAGCCTCAACCGGTTTCTTATCTCCCGCCTTTTCATTAAAGTTGGGGAACTGGTTGGTACCCAGCAACACTTCCTTACGCTTGGCGACTGCAGCATGACGGGCCTTGTTGCTTTCGTTTACGGCAGCCTGCACTTTTCCGGCTTTCACGGAAGCATAGAAACCACCGTCTTCTTCTACAGTGAGGAAGAGGTCCCAAGCCTGCTTGGCAATAGAGACGGTCAAATTCTCAATATAGTAAGAACCTGCAGCTGGGTCAATAACTTTATCGAAGTGCGATTCTTCTTTCAACAGCAGTTGTTGGTTACGCGCCATACGCTCAGAGAATTCGTTAGGAGCATCATAAGTCTTGTCGAACGGAGTAACCGTCATTGAGTCAACGCCGGCAAGGGCGGCACTCATCGCCTCAGTCTGCGTACGCAACAAGTTTACGTGTGCATCAAACAAAGTCAAGTTGAATGAAGAAGTTTCCGCATGAATCTTCATCTTGGCTGCACAGCGGCATTCGTTATCCTTACCCTTGTTGTCGCAGTCGCGCAGACACTCGGGACTGTAAGAAGCCACAATATTAGCCCACAGCATACGTGCAGAGCGGAATTTGGCTATTTCAAGGAAGTAGTTGGAACTGATACCGAAATTGAACTTAATCTTCTTGGCTACCATTGCAGCCGGCAGACCGGCATCAACCAGCTGATTCATATATTCATTACCCCAAGCCAAAGCATAACCCAGTTCCTGAAAAATATAAGAACCCGCATTGTTTAATGTCAACGCGTTCACATTCAATACACGGTATTTCGGAAGGGAAGCGGTAGCCTCGAGCAGCGCCTTGGCTGTTGCCACCATATCACCTTTTTCTTTACCTTTGGCCAGCATTTTGTTGAAGTAGTCATAGTTGATGGAGCCCTGCAATTTCGTCAAGTCATAATCCTTCTTCTGGAAATAAGCGACAAGAAGTTCTGCAAGTTCCACCACATGCCCCTGGCAGGTAGAGAAATTCAACTCGACACATTCCGCGCAGATATCTTTCAACAAAGTTTCAATATACTCTGCGTTCAATTCCTTGGCCTTTACATGGAAAGAGAGTGAATCTACACCTTTATTCAAGATATCCAACGCCTTGGCATTGGCCTCTTTGGGACATTCCACTTTGATTTCCTGACGAACAAGCCATTCATTGTTGTCTTTCTTGGTACCTCTGAGATAAGGAAACTCGCCGGGAAGGGCATCTGTCGTCTTCAAACCTTCCAGGTCCTCCATACGGTAGAAAGGTTTCACCTTAAATCCTTCGTTTGTCTTCCAAACGAGCTTCTTCTCGAAATCCGCCCCTTTCAGGTCTGCGGTAACTTTCTCCATCCACTGCTCAGTGGAAACGGGAGAAAAGTCGGAGAAGAGTTTTTCTTTACTGTCTGCCATAGTTTATTTAAAATTTAAATAGATGAATACTATTCATTTTTGTCATCAAGAGACTTGCAAATATAAACAAATACTTAGAACAAAATCTTTTTTTAGAGAAAATTGCACTTACAGATGACTCCGTGTCCATACGGATTCAGCGTATTCACCGGAAGCATACTCTACTTTTGCAAAGTTGATATAGCAAAAAGTACCACAAAGCCTTTGCTACCTCCTTTTTATTAAGTAATTTTGCGCGAAATTTAAAAAACGACATATTAATAAGGTACTATGAATTGGTTAGAAAGCTTGCTATGGGACCCTTCATCTGTCGCTCACATCGTTTGTTTGTATGCATTCGTAATATCTGTGGGCGTATTGCTGGGTAAGATTAAGATTTTCGGGGTATCGTTGGGGGTTACATTCGTCCTCTTTGCCGGTATCCTGATGGGCCATTTTGGCTTCACGGGCGAAACACACATTTTGCATTTCATCCGCGAATTCGGTTTGATTTTATTTGTATTCTGTATCGGTCTGCAAGTCGGGCCCTCCTTCTTCTCTTCCTTTAAGAAAGGGGGTATGCGGCTGAACATGCTTGCTGTCGGCATCGTATTGCTGAATATCGCAGTAGCATTGAGCATCTACTTCATTGACGGAGGGATAGACTTGCCAATGATAGTAGGTATTCTCTATGGTGCCGTAACCAATACTCCGGGTCTGGGTGCCGCACAAGAAGCCCTGAACCAGATAAACTATACGGGAGACCCCATTGCACTGGGATATGCCTGCGCCTATCCGCTTGGTGTGGTAGGTATCATAGGTTCCATCATAGCCATCCGCTATATCTGCCGGGTGAACCTCAAGAAAGAGGAACAGGAACTCAACACGCAGGAAGCCGATGTTAAGCATCAGCCGCACATGCTTCACCTCGAAGTACGCAATGAATCAATTTCCGGAAAGACCCTGCTCCAGATAAAGGATTTCCTGGGACGTCCGTTTGTATGTTCGCGCATACGCCACGAGGGGCACGTCAGTATCCCCAATCATGAAACAATATTCCACGTAGGAGACCAGCTCTTCATCGTATGTTCCGAAGAAGATGCCGAAGCGGTGGCTGCCTTTATCGGAAAAGAAATACACGTAGACTGGGAAAAGCAGGACACTCCGATGGTTTCCCGCCGTATCCTCGTCACCAAGTCCGAAATCAATGGCAAGAAGTTGGGAAGCCTCCACTTCCGCAGCATGTACGGTGTAAATGTAACCCGTATCAACCGTTCGGGTATGGACTTGTTTGCCGATCCCAATCTGGTACTTCAGGTAGGTGACCGTGTAATGGTGGTCGGCCAGCAGGATGCCGTAGAACGTGTAGCCGGCGTATTGGGTAATCAGTTGAAACGTTTGGACACTCCGAATATCGTAACTATTTTTGTGGGAATCTTTTTGGGAATCCTGCTGGGTAGTCTGCCTATCGCATTCCCGGGTATGCCGACACCGGTTAAGTTAGGTTTGGCTGGTGGTCCGCTGGTAGTGGCCATCCTCATCGGACGTTTCGGTCACAAAATGCATCTTGTGACATACACCACCATGAGTGCCAACTTGATGTTGCGTGAAATCGGTATCGTGCTCTTCCTTGCCAGCGTCGGCATAGAAGCCGGTGAGCATTTTGTGCAGACCGTGGTAGAAGGCAGCGGATTGCTGTACGTGGGATATGGTTTCCTGATAACCGTTATTCCTTTGTTGATAATCGGTATGATTGCCCGCTTCTACTGCAAGGTGAACTACTTCACGTTAATGGGTCTGATTGCCGGTAGTAACACAGACCCTCCTGCATTGGCATATGCCAACCAGACATCGGGCAATGACGCTCCGGCAGTAGGCTATTCTACAGTATATCCGTTGACTATGTTCCTGCGTATTTTGGCGGGGCAGATGATATTGCTGACAATGATGTAGGAGGAAATTAAGGAATTAAAATTAAAGGCTGCGCAATGTTGGTTTAACCCAACTACGCAGCCTTTAATTTTAATTCCTTAAAGTCTTAGCTTCTTCTTGACGAACTCTTCTATAAAGTCCACCGTAGCCTCAATACCCAATACGGAAGAATCGATACACAAGTGGTATGTTTCGGCAGCTCCCCATTTTTTGTAGCTGTAGTAGTTATAGTATTCGGCACGCTTCTTGTCCGCTTTGTTCATCATCTCCTCCGCTTCACGCTCAGAAATGGAATACATTCGGCAAATACGCTTGATGCGCTCCTCATTGGAGCAGGAAATGAAGACATTGGCACAGCGTGGATGTTCTCGCAGAATGTAATCGGCACAACGCCCCACAAACAAGCAGGACTTCTCCTCCGCCAATCGGCGTATCACGTCACTTTGCACTTTGAACAGAGCATCATTACTCAGGCAATTCGTAGCAGGGATAGCCCCGTCACTGACAAAAGGGAAACGCATGCCGAAGAGCCCTCCAATAATACCTTGTGAAGCTTTCTCATCAGCTTTCTCAAAGAACTCACAACACAGTCCACTCTCTTCAGAAGCCAACCTAATCAGTTCCTTATCATAAAAGTCAATACCCAGACGGGCAGCCAGTTTCTCGCCTATCTCCCGTCCGCCACTGCCCAGTTGACGGCCTATATTGATTATAAAATTATTGCCCATACGCTTATTCATCTATTGGTTTGCAGATAGCAAATATAAATATTCTTACGGAATATCTGCAGAAAGTAGGAAGAAAAATTCAGAGCCTCTCCCCCGACCTATCCCTACAAGGGAGAGGTTCTGAATTTGCGGAATTGACAAACCAACATCACCAATGCTATCAAACTTGCAAGCAAATCGGATACCGGCATGCTGTACCACACTCCTGCCACTCCGAAGAACTGCGGCAGGATAAGCAGGCAAGGAAGCAGAATCAGCATCTGTCGGGTAAGGGAAAGGAATATCGCTTTGCCTGCCATGCCTATGCTCTGGAAAAAGTTGGAAGTCACCATCTGGAAACCGATAATCGGGAAGAACATTACCGTAATGCGCAGTCCCGTGACCGAAAGCTCTGTCAGTTCCGCATCCGATGTAAAGATGCCCACTACCAGGTCCGGCACCAGCATACCGACCAGAAAGCCGAAAGTGGTCACTGCCGTGGCATAGATTATCGTCAGTTTCAGCACCTTGTTCACCCGTCCGTACAGCTTCGCCCGAAGTTATATCCGGCAATAGGCTGCATACCCTGATTCAGCCCCATCACAATCATCACTACAATGAAAACCAGACGGTTCACGATGCCGAAAGCCCCGATAGCCAAGTCGCCGCCATACTTCTTCAACCCCTGATTGATAATGATAACGATGAAGCAGGCTGCCAGGTTCATCAAGAAAGGAGACATGCCGATGGCGAGCGAATCGAATACAATCTTACGTTTCAGACGGAATATCCCCCGGTGGAAATGCAACAGCTCATCCTTATTGCTGAAAAGCTTGAACTGCCACGTCAAAGAGATGATTTGCGCCACAATGGTAGCGACGGCAGCACCACGTATGCCCCAGCCAAAACCATAGATAAACACCGGGTCGAGTATGGTATTGATAACCACCGTGGCTATAGTGGCGTACATCGCCTTCTGTGGATGCCCTGAAGAGCGCAGCACTGCATTCAGCCCCAGATAGAGGTGCGTAACGGCATTTCCCAAAAGGATAATCTGCATATAATCCCTCGCGTAGCCCACCGTCTGGTCACTGCCTCCGAAGAAATAGAGAATCGGGTCGAGAAAGAGCATGACAATGATGGTAAAGGCAATTCCCAGTACCATGTTCAGCACAAAAACATTGCCCAGCACACACTGTGCCGTGTCATAATCCTTCTGCCCCAGCTTGACGGAAATCAGTGTAGAAGCCCCCACTCCTACCAACGAACCGAACGCCGCAGCCAGATTCATCAACGGGAAAGTCAACGCCAATCCCGAAATAGCCATCGTCCCAACGCCGTGACCGATGAAGATACTGTCTACCATATTATATAAAGAGGATGCCGTCATTGCGATGATTGCCGGAACGGCATATTGCATCAAGAGTTTACCTATACTTTCCGTTCCCAACGCCGTGGGAGTCTTTTGTCCTGCCATATTATATACCTATTTCTTTTTAGCGGGTGCAAAGGTACTCTTTTTTTAAAACAGAACAGCAGAAAAAACACCTTAAACCTGCACACTATGCGGATGATTTATGCTATCTTTGCGGTTCAATGATAAATCATAAGATATGATTACCATAATCATACCGTATGATTGATATAATCATACCGTATGATTGGCACATTCATACCGTATGAACCATGCCTGACCTACCGGTTGAGCCGGACACATAATAACAACAAGCCCCCATGGCATTCTATAAGAAAGTAAAACAGAAAGGCGACGACAAATGGCACCCAAGAGCCGTCACCAAAGGACATCCCTATACAACGGATGAAATAGCCCGATTATTGTCGGAAATGTCTACGGTAACCCCGGGAGATACCTATGCAGTATTAATGAATCTTGGTGAAGTGCTGGGCAAGCTGATGAGTTCGGGACACTCCGTAAAGTTCAAGGGCATCGGGACGTTCTACTACACCTGCCGTTCGGAAGGCACCGGGGTAGACACCCCAGAAGAAGTGAGTCCGGCGCAAATCACTGCGGTGCAGATACGCTTCATCCCCGAATACTACCGCGGGCAATGCGGACAAGTGACGGAACGCACCCTCCTCTCCCCGCACATCGAATGGGTGGATGCCGAAGGAGAGGGTTAATGTCACCCCCGTTCCCTATATTTCAAGGAAAAAGGTTCTCTATCTGAAAAATGTTTCGTACTTTTGTACCCAAATTGAGTGAAATATAGCGAAATGAACGTATTAGAACTAAGTGAACAAGAAATCATTCGTCGCAACAGTATGAATGAACTTCGCGCGATGGGCATTGAGCCTTATCCCGCAGCAGAGTATGTAACAAATGCTTTCTCTACCGATATTAAAGCTGAATTCAACGACGATGCAGAGCCTCGCCAAGTGTCCGTTGCCGGACGTATCATGAGCCGCCGTATCATGGGTAAAGCATCTTTCATCGAATTGCAGGACTCCAAAGGACGCATCCAGGTATATATCACCCGCGATGACATCTGTCCGGACGAGGACAAGGAGATGTACAATACCGTGTTCAAACGTTTGCTCGATTTAGGCGACTTTATCGGCATTGAAGGATTCGTATTCCGTACCCAAATGGGCGAAATCAGCATCCATGCCAAGAAGCTGACCGTACTTGCAAAGAGTATCAAGCCCCTGCCTATCGTGAAATATAAGGACGGCGTGGCTTACGACTCTTTCGAAGACCCCGAACTCCGCTACCGCCAGCGTTATGTAGACCTTATCGTGAACGACGGCGTGAAAGAAAAATTCCTGAAGCGCGCCACCGTCATCAAGACCATGCGTGCTGTGCTGGATGAAGCCGGCTACACGGAAGTGGAGACGCCGATTCTTCAATCCATCCCCGGTGGAGCAAGCGCCCGTCCGTTCATCACCCACCATAACTCTCTGGATATAGACCTCTACCTGCGTATCGCCACCGAGCTTTACTTGAAGCGACTGATTGTGGGCGGATTCGAAGGTGTATATGAAATAGGCAAGAACTTCCGTAACGAGGGTATGGACAAGAACCATAACCCGGAATTCACTTGTATGGAGCTGTACGTGCAGTACAAGGACTACAACTGGATGATGAGTTTTACGGAGAAATTGCTGGAACGCATCTGTATCGCCGTAAACGGCTGCACAGAAACCGAGATAGACGGCAAGACCATTAGCTTCAAAGCTCCCTACCGCCGTCTGCCCATCCTGGAAGCCATCAAGGAAAAGACCGGATACGACCTCGAAGGCAAGAGCGAGGACGAAATCCGCCAGGTGTGCAAGGAACTGAATATGGAAATTGACGACACCATGGGCAAGGGCAAGCTGATTGATGAAATCTTCGGAGAATTCTGCGAAGGTACTTTCATACAGCCCACTTTCATCACCGACTATCCCGTAGAGATGAGCCCGCTGACCAAGATGCACCGCAGCAAGCCGGGACTGACCGAACGCTTCGAGCTGATGGTGAACGGCAAGGAACTTGCCAACGCTTACAGCGAGCTGAACGACCCGATAGACCAAGAAGAACGCTTCAAAGACCAACTTCGCTTGAGCGAAAAGGGAGACGACGAAGCGATGTTCATCGACCAGGACTTCCTAAAAGCATTGCAATATGGTATGCCTCCCACATCGGGCATCGGTATCGGCATCGACCGTCTGACCATGTTGATGACGGGCGAATCCTTCATCCAGGAAGTGCTTTTCTTCCCGCAGATGCGTCCGGAAAAGGTCATCCCCAAAGATGCTCCTGCACGATACACGGAACTGGGCATCCCCGAAGATTGGGTGGCTGTAATCCAGAAGGCCGGCTACAACCTGGTGAGTGACATGAAAGATGTGAATCCGCAAAAACTCCACATGGACATCTGCGGTATCAACAAGAAATATAAATTGGAACTGGCAAACCCGACCGTAAACGAAGTTGCTGACTGGGTCGGAAGAATTAAGAATTAAAAATTAAAGAATTAAATAGGCAAAATTAAAGATAGGAGGAAGGTGAAGGCGCGCTCCTTCACCCCCTTTTAATTTTTAGTTTTTAATTATTAATTTCGATATGAAACTACCCGGTAAGATAGCCATCATGGGCGGAGGAAGTTGGGCAACTGCCATTGCCAAAATGGTACTGGCCCAAGCGGAGTCGATAAACTGGTATATGCGGCGAGACGACCGTATTGCCGACTTCAAACGGCTTGGCCATAACCCTGCCTACCTGACGGGCGTCAAGTTTGATACCAAGCGTATCAACTTCAACTCCAACATCAATGATGTCGTGAAAGAATCTGATACGCTCATCTTCGTTACACCTTCCCCTTATCTGAAGGTTCACTTGAAGAAACTGAAGACTAAGATTAAGGATAAATTCATCATAACTGCCATCAAAGGTATTGTACCCGATGACAACTTGATTGTCTCGGAATATTTCACTAAGGAATATGGCGTCCCGGCTGAGAATATTGCTGTATTGGCAGGTCCCTGCCATGCGGAAGAAGTGGCTTTGGAACGCCTTTCTTATTTGACTATTGCTTGTCCCGACACCGACAAGGCTTGCACCATTGCCCGCAAACTGGCCAGTTCATTCATCAAGACCTCTGTCAGTAATGATGTTGCCGGCATTGAATACAGTTCGGTGCTGAAAAATGTATATGCCATTGCAGCCGGTATTTGCAGCGGTCTGAAATATGGAGACAACTTTCAGGCTGTGCTTATGTCCAATGCCATACAGGAAATGAACAGATTCCTGCAAACAGTACATCCACTGAACAGAAACGTAAATGATTCCGTTTATTTAGGTGACCTGCTGGTGACGGGATATTCCAATTTCAGCCGTAACCGCACATTCGGCACGATGATTGGCAAGGGATACTCCGTGAAAAGCGCGCAGATTGAGATGGAAATGATTGCTGAAGGATATTACGGTACAAAATGTATCAAGGAAATCAACAAGCATTATCATGTCAACATGCCTATTGTAGATGCAGTATACAACATTCTGTATGAGCGTATCTCACCGACGATTGAAATCAAGCTGCTTACCGATTCATTCCGGTAAGCGCGAAAAAAGATAAAACGAAATACTGAATTTAAAACCTAGAATATTATGATTAGTTTGAACATTGAAAAGACTCTTGGATTCATCTCCAAAGAAAACGTTTTCGCCTATGAAGCCCAAGTAAAGGCTGCACAGGAAGCATTAGAGAATGGTACCGGTAAGGGCAACGACTTCTTAGGCTGGCTGCACCTCCCCTCTTCCATCACTAAAGAGCACCTGGCTGACCTAAAGGCTACCGCACAGACGTTGCGTGACAACTGCGAAGTAGTAGTAGTTGCCGGTATTGGCGGAAGTTATCTCGGTGCACGTGCGGTGATAGAGGCTTTGTCAAACAGCTTCACCTGGTTGCAAGACAAGAAAACGGCTCCGGTCATTCTGTATGCAGGACACAATATCGGTGAAGATTATCTATATGAACTCACCGAATACTTGAAAGACAAGAAATTCGGTGTTATCAACATCTCCAAATCCGGTACTACCACTGAAACGGCCTTGGCGTTCCGTCTGTTGAAAAAGCAATGCGAAGACCAACGCGGCAAGGATATGGCAAAGAAGGTTATCGTTGCCATCACCGATGCCCAAAAGGGCGCTGCCCGCGTAACGGCCGACAACGAAGGCTACAAATCCTTCATCATCCCCGATAACGTGGGCGGACGTTTCTCCGTACTGACTCCGGTAGGCTTGCTGCCCATCGCAATAGCAGGTTTCGACATTGAGAAATTGGTTGCAGGTGCAGTTGCCATGGAAAAGGCTTGTGGAAAAGATGTTCCGTTTGCAGAAAATCCTGCTGCCATCTATGCAGCTACGCGTAACGAGCTCTACAAGAACGGTAAGAAAATTGAAATCCTCGTAAACTACAATCCCAAACTGCACTACGTAAGCGAATGGTGGAAGCAGCTTTATGGTGAATCCGAAGGTAAGGAAAACAAGGGTATCTTCCCTGCTGCCGTAGATTTCTCCACCGACCTGCACTCCATGGGACAATGGATTCAGGAAGGCGAACGTACCATCTACGAAACTGTCATCTCCGTGGAGAAGACACAGCACTCCCTGCAAGTACCTTCGGACGAAGCCAACCTCGACGGACTGAACTTCCTGGCAGGCAAGCACGTGGACGAAGTGAACAAGATGGCTGAATTGGGCACACAGCTTGCCCACGTTGACGGCGGCGTACCCAACATGCGCATCGTTATCCCTGCACTGAATGAAGAAAGCATCGGAGGTCTGCTCTACTTCTTCGAAATAGCTTGCGGTATCAGCGGTTATATTTTGGGAGTCAATCCGTTCAACCAACCGGGTGTGGAAGCATATAAGAAGAATATGTTTGCATTGCTGAACAAGCCCGGCTACGAAGAAGAGTCCAAAGCTATCCAGGCAAGACTTTGATAAATTAAGAATTGAGAGTTGAGAATTGAGAAATGGCTGCACAACAAGTGCGAAGAGAACCGTTCCCCGATTCTCAACTCTCTATTTATCTACCCCGCATTTTTAAATTCTCAATCCCCAATCTACCAAGTGTTCGAAAACTCTATCGCCCGTTATCTGGAAAAGCACGGGCACCCCTACATCCAACTGAAAGCCGTTCTTTTTGACATGGACGGTGTGTTATTCAACTCCATGCCCTACCATGCCGATGCCTGGCATAAAGTAATGGAACGTCATGGCCTGCACTTGAGCCGTGAAGAGGCATACATGCACGAGGGACGTACCGGAGCCTCCACCATCAACATCGTTTATCAACGCCAGTATGGCAAGGATGCCACTCCCGAGATGATAGAAAGCATCTATGCAGAGAAAAGCGCCGAATTCAGTACCCACCCGGAACCGGAACGTATGCCGGGTGCTTGGGAAGTGCTGCAAAAGGTAAAAGCGGCAGGACTTATTCCGGTACTTGTCACCGGTTCGGGCCAACACTCCCTGCTGAACCGCCTTGCCCACAACTTCCCTGGTATGTTTCAGCGCGACCACATGGTGACCGCCTTTGATGTGAAATACGGAAAGCCTCATCCTGAGCCTTATCTAATGGGACTGGAAAAAGCCGGAGTACAAGCCAACGAAGCTATAGTTGTAGAAAATGCACCTATCGGAGTACAAGCCGGAACAGCAGCCGGCATATTCACTGTGGCAGTCAATACCGGTCCGCTGGACAGGCAGGTATTACTGGATGCCGGAGCAGATTTATTGTTTCCGTCCATGCAGGCGCTTTGTGACGACTGGGAAAGGTTGCAAACCGCATTAGATGCCAGTAATAGCCTTCGCCACAAAGATTGACGGCGACCCAAACAATATAACAGTTGATTGGAGCTTATATAACCAAGTAATACCATTACTTGATATACAGAAGGCATCTATTGTCTTTCTTCTTAAAACGCTCCAATCTACTCATTTTCTCCTTCTCGGTTTCTTTAATAGGGAACGTTATCCTACGAGTATCTTTATCATAATCGTACAATTCTCTGGCAGGAACTACATAAACAGATTCCGGACCGTCACCACACCATCCAAAGCCAAAAACATAAAACAAGTTTTTTATCGGACGGTTCAACAGATTAGAGTTCATATACCTTTCGTACTTTTCAATGTCTTTTATATCGAGATAAAAACCTATCTTACTTCGCCATTTACATTCTACAGCTATAATATCTCCAACTTCATGAATGGTACTCGTAGTGGTAACACACTCCATCAACAAATCCGGAGATGATGAAGACAGAGGTCTATAACCCTCAATGTATTTATCACCTCTCCAATCTAAAAGCCGCCAAAATATTTTCTTGTCACAGAGGTCCGGATAACCTTCTTTACTAATATTAGAGTTCTTCACAACCCATTCCTCAAATCTATCTCCCAAATATTTACTTTTCTTCCTTTCTTTAAAATATTGAAAGGTATCCATAAACCGATATTGGAAAACACCTACAAAATCATCGATAAACTGATTTAATATTTTCATAGCCATAATAGTCTATTGTGTCTTTAAATAATATTCATTGCAAACAAAAATTCATAGGTGAAGAGCCGCAACACCCATTTTCAAAAATAGATTTTTTTTCATTTCCAAAAATAGAGTTTTTTTCCCAATTCTTTCCAGATTTCCTTCCCATCTTTGCAATACAGAAAACAAATAAAGTATTAATTATTAAAAATAGAAAAGTATGAAAAAGTTAGTTATGATGTTGGTTTGTATGTTTGCAGTGCACACAATGGTAATGGCAGATAATGATAAGCCGATAGAGGTGAGCCAGTTGCCGGCGAAGGCGCAGACATTTATCAAGACTTATTTTAAAGACCATAAGGTGGCAATGGCTAAATTGGAGTCGGGAATGTTTTATAAAAGCTATGATGTGGTGTTCACGAATGGGGAGAAGGTAGAATTTGATAAATCGGGAGAATGGAAGGAGGTACGATGCAGACAAAGTGAAGTTCCTGCACAGATTGTACCGGAAGCGATACGTAACTAACGTGAGTTCGAAATAATAATAAATATATTTTGCTGATAATTAAAAACATAGC